>TARA_R110002111_G_scaffold117637_1_pt1 | contig 16518 bp, 19 predicted proteins | sample TARA_R110002111 | Tara Oceans TARA_R110002111 (sample SAMEA4397363) | marine metagenome | biome: Polar Biome; feature: [ZZZ] marine water layer (ENVO:01000295); material: water (ENVO:00002006), including particulate matter (ENVO:01000060) such as... | depth 199 m | reverse complement strand
GATCATCTGGTCGATTTCGATCAAGTCGAAGCGCTGGCCAAAGAACATAAGCCGAAGCTGATCATCTGCGGCGGCTCGGCCTATCCGCGAATTCTCGATTTCAAGCGCTTCCGCGAGATTGCCGACAGCGTCGGCGCACTGCTTTTGTGCGACATGGCGCACTTTGCGGGTCTGGTCGCCGCCGGCGTGCACCCATCGCCGCTGCCGTATGCCGACGTCTGCACGACCACCACCCACAAAACTTTGCGCGGGCCCCGTGGCGGCATGATCTTGTCGAACAACGAAGACCTCGGCAAAAAATTCAATTCCGCGGTGTTCCCGGGCCTGCAAGGCGGGCCTTTAATGCATGTGATCGCGGCAAAGGCCGTGGCCTTCGGCGAAGCGCTGACGCCGGAATTCAAAAGCTATTCAAAATCTGTCGCAGAAAACGCCAAAGTTTTGGCGGCAACGCTGATGGAGCGGGGCTTTGACATCGTCGCCGGGGGCACCGACACGCACTTGATGCTGGTCGATTTGCGCCCAAAAGACGTGAAGGGCAACGCAGCCGAGCAAAGCCTCGAACATGCGGGGATGACGTGCAACAAAAACGGCATTCCGTTTGATCCGGAAAAGCCGATGGTGACGTCCGGTATTCGTTTGGGTACGCCTGCCGCCACCACGCGCGGCTTCGGGCCCGAGGAATTCCGCAAGGTCGGCCACCTGATCAGCGACGTGCTCGAAGCGTTGGCGAAATCGAACGGTGACAATAGCGCCGCCGAAAAAGCGGCAAACGCCGACGTGAAAGCAATGTGCGCGCGGTTCCCGATCTATACGGAGCTTTAAGGCTTTTCGCGCTATTTAGGCGTCATAGTTTAGACTTTTAGGGGGTAGATACCGATGCGCTGTCCGTTTTGCGGCAATGACGATTCTCAAGTAAAGGACTCGCGTCCGACAGAAGACAACGCCGCGATCCGACGGCGTCGGTTCTGCCCGGCCTGCGGTGCGCGTTGGACAACCTTCGAGCGGGTGCAGTTGCGCGAGTTGACCGTGGTCAAAAAAGACGGCGACAAATCGCCGTTTGACCGCGATAAGCTGGCGCGATCGCTGCAAATTGCGCTGCGTAAACGCAACATCGCCGAAGAGCGGATCGACCGCATCGTAAACTCCATCCAGCGTCGCCTGGAAACCTTGGGCGAGACCGAAATCCCCACCAAAGTGGTCGGCGAAATGGTCATGGAAAACCTCCGCGAGCTGGATCAAGTGGCCTACGTACGCTTTGCCTCCGTTTATAAAAATTTCCGTGAAGCCAAAGACTTCGAGGAATTTGTTGAGCAAATAGGTGATGGCACATCTGACTGATCCTGTGCCCCCATCGCCGGCCTTCGGGCCTGCTGATCATGCCTGGATGCGGGCCGCCTTGGCCCTTGCCAAACGCGGCCTCGGGCGTGTGGCGCCGAACCCGGCTGTCGGCTGTATTCTCGTCCGTCCTGACCTTGGGGACCCCCTATGCGGTGGCCGCGTGGTCGGGCGCGGCTGGACCCAGCCCGGCGGTCGTCCGCATGCCGAAGCCGAAACCTTGGCCCAAGCCGGTGCGCTGTCCAAAGGGGCACACGCCTATGTCACGCTGGAGCCCTGCAGCCACCAAGGCAAAACAGCCCCCTGTGCCGACGCCCTGATCAGCGCCGGCGTCACCCATGTTACGGTCGCGATGATTGATCCCGATCCCCGCGTGTCCGGCAGTGGCGTGGCACGGCTGAAAGACGCCGGCATCAATGTGCGTACAGGCTTGCTGTCTGACGCAGCCCGCGTCGTAAATGCAGGCTTTTTGAGCACGATTGAGCGCGCGCGCCCTTGGTTGACGATGAAAACCGCAACCGCACTCGACGGCACGATTGCGGCCAGAACCGGTGAAAGCCAATGGATCACAGGCCCCGCGGCGCGGCGGCGCGGGCATCTGCTGCGGGCTGAAAACGATGTGATTTTGACCGGTATCGGCACGGTTTTAGCCGACAATCCGACGCTGACGTGCCGCTTGGCCGGACTCGAAGACCGAAGCCCGATCCGCGTTGTCGTCGATCCCCGCGCCGAAACTCCGGTGCCCAGCAAGCTGACCGAAAGCATCGACATGGCGCCGCTGTGGGTTGTCACCGGCCCGGACGCCCCCGAAGGCAAGCGCAACGACTTGCGCAGCGTAGGAGCTGAGGTGATCAGCCTGCCGGGGAGTACGGGCGGCAGACTTAACCCAGGCGTGATCCTGCAAACCCTCGCTGAGCGCGGCATCACCCGCGTGTTGCTGGAAGCGGGTGGCAGCCTGAATGCGTCGTTCATGGCGGCAGACCTGGTTGACGAACTCGCTTGGTTCCGCGCGCCCAGCGTGATCGGTGCCGACGGCACACCCGCCATTGCGCCGATGGCCGTCAACAGCCCTGCCACAGCACCCCGTTTTCACCGTGTCGCCACAATTGACCTTGATGATGACGTGTTGGAGCGCTACCTCCGGGGTTGAAGCCTCGACCCAGCGATATCAGGGATACGTACGCAAACATGTTTACCGGCATCATCACCGACATTGGGTCTGTCAAAAGCATCACCCAAAAGGGGGATACGCGCTTTGAGATCACGACCGCGCTGGATTTGAGCGACGCCGCCATCGGTGCCTCGATTGCGTGCGGCGGCGCTTGCCTGACGGTGATCGAAAAAGGCGCGGACTGGTTCGCGGTTGAAGCATCCGGCGAAACCTTATCCAAAACCACGCTCAGCGCGTGGCAGCCCGGCACACGCCTGAACCTCGAGCGCGCCTTGAAAATGGGTGACGAGCTCGGCGGGCATATCGTGACCGGGCACGTGGACGGCGTCGGCAACGTGGTGGCGACGACACCGGTCGGCGACTCGCTGAAAATCGACGTCGAAGCGCCGCTGCAGGTCGCCAAATTCATCGCCACCAAAGGCTCGGTCACCATCGATGGCGTGTCGTTGACGGTCAACGAGACCGACGGCGCCAAATTCTCCGTCAACATCATCCCGCACACTCAAGTCGAAACCACGCTCGGCAGCCTCACGCCTGGCAGCGCGGTAAATCTGGAAATAGACGTGCTGGCGCGCTATGTTGCGCGTCTGCATGAAATGAACGGATAATTCTTTGTCTTCGAATTCAAAAACTGCCCAAGAATCGACGCTGAACGCCGAGCCGGAAAACTTCCTGTCGCCGATTGAGGACATCATCGAAGATGCCCGCAACGGTCGTATGTTCATCATGGTCGATGACGAAGAGCGCGAGAACGAGGGAGATCTGATCATCCCCGCGCAAATGGCGACGCCCGACGCGATCAACTTTATGGCCAAATTCGGGCGCGGCCTGATCTGCCTGGCGTTGACCGGCGAGCGGGTGAACACGTTGGAATTGCCGGCCATGTCCCGGCGCAACGGTTCGCGCCATCAGACCGCGTTCACGATTTCCATCGAAGCGCGGGAAGGCGTCACCACCGGTATTTCCGCGTCCGACCGGGCGCGCACGATCTCGGTCGCCATTGATCCGTCAAAAGGGCCCGCAGATATCGCATCGCCGGGCCACGTGTTTCCGCTCGAAGCCCGCGCCGGCGGCACCCTTGTGCGCGCAGGCCACACTGAAGCTGCGGTCGATTTGGCGCGGATCGCCGGGCTCAACCCGTCCGGTGTGATCTGCGAGATCATGAACGAAGACGGCACCATGTCGCGACTGCCGGACTTGATTGCGTTCGCGCAACATCACGGGCTCAAAATCGGCACCATCGCCGACCTGATCGCGTACCGCCTGAAAAACGACCGGGTGGTCGAACGCGTCGCCGAGATGCCGTTCGAAAGCCGTTTCGGCGGCGACTGGAAGATGTGCGTCTACGTCAACACCGTCGCTTATGCCGAGCATATTGCACTGGTCAAAGGCGACATCACGGTAGCCGGCGACGATCCGGTGATGGTGCGGATGCACGCGCTGAATGTATTGGACGACGTGTTAGGCGATGCGGCCAGTGGCAAAAGCGGCGACCTGCAGCAAGCGATGCAGATGATTTCAGATGTCGGCCGCGGCGTTGTGGTGTTGATCCGCGAGCCTTATGCCCGCGCATTGTCAGATCGGGTCAAGACCCGCATCGGCGAGACGCCTGAAGGGCAGGGGGAGTTGCGCGACTACGGTGTCGGCGCACAAATCCTGCTGGACCTCGGCGTGTCGGAGATGATTTTGCTGTCCAATACAAAACGCACCATCGTCGGCCTCGATGGCTATGATCTAAGCGTGACCGAGCAGCGCGCGATCCCTAAGGTTAAGGACTGATCCGATGGCCGCGACCTCCACCAATAACAATCAGAAAATCCTGATCGTCGAAGCCACGTACTACGACAAGATCACCGACCATATGGTCGAGGGGGCTACGCCGCTGTTCCGCGATGCCGGCTATGAAATTGAGCGGTTGCCTGTCACTGGCGTGTTTGAAGTGCCTGCTGCCTGTGAAATGGCGATCCAGGCCGGCCTTAAGGACCCGCACCGCAAATACGCCGGCATCATGGCGATGGGCTGCGTGATCCGGGGCGAGACCGATCACTACGACCACATTTGCCGCGAAGCGAGCCGGGCCATCATGGGCATGACAATGACACACCGCATGCCCCTCGGCTTTGCCGTGCTGACGTGTGAAAACATGAAGCAAGCCGAAGTCCGTGCCGATCCCGCGCAAAAGAACAAGGGCGCCGAAGCGGCCAAAGCGGTACTCCGCATGATCGAGGTGCGCCGTCACTTTTTAGGCCGTGAGAATGACTGATAAAACTTCCTCCTCGTCAAAAGACGACCCACGCATGGCCGCCACCCGTTTGGCTGCCGTACAGGCGGTGTACGAGCTCGATATGATGGACGTTGCCGTCGATGACGTGCTCGCCGACTTCACAGAAGACCGCTGGCGCGCCGCCGATGAAGACATCGTCGACGAAATGGCACGCCCACGTCCGGAACTACTCAAAACGCTAATTCTTGGTGTGAACGAACGCCGCGCGGACATTGACGCCCAGTTGATTCCGGCGCTCACCGGCGCGCATACGCTAAATGAGCTCGAAGCCCTGCTGCGCGCCATCCTGCGCACGGCAGGCTATGAGTTGATGGTCCGCGACAACGTCCCGGCGCGCACCGTGATCTCGGCGTACATGGCGCTCGGCGATGCGTTTTACGATGACGGCGGCCAGATCAAACTGATCGGCGGCATTCTCAACGCCATCGCCCGCACGCTGCGCCCAGCGGAGTTCAAGGCAGCGTCTTAGATCGGGCTTTGAATGTATCCTTCGAGACGGCCTTCGGCCTCCTCAGGATGAGGATGTCGTAAAAAACCTCATCCTGAGGAACGCGAAGCGCGTCTCGAAGGGTGACATTCAAAGCGACGCTCGCAACACGCACATCCGACTGCTAGTCTCCGCGCATGGCTGACGAGTTCGATATCATCCGCACCTATTTCGCACCCTTGGCGAAGACGCCGGGCGCGCTTGGGCTGACCGATGATGCTGCGATCTTTGCGACCGCGCCGGGCTTTGAGCACGTGGTGACGACGGACGCCATCGTCCAAGGGGTGCACTTCTTGGACGACGAGGCGCCTGAGAACATCGCCGCGAAGCTGGTCGGCAGCAATCTTTCCGATCTGGCCGCCATGGGTGCCACCCCCGTCGGCTTTACGCTTGCCTGTGCGTGGCCGAAAGCAACGACGGAGGCGTTCATCAAAGGCTTTGCCGACGGCCTCAAACCTTGGGTCGAAGATTACCGGTTTCCGTTGTTGGGCGGCGACACGGTATCGACGCCGGGGCCATTGGTTTTTTCGCTGACCGCCATCGGCACGGTCAAAGCAGGAACGGCGCTGACCCGCGGTGGCGCCAAGCCGGGTGATACGGTTTATGTCACCGGCACGATTGGCGACAGCGCGCTGGGACTGAAAGCAGCGCGGGGTGCGCTTGCAAACTTGTCCCAAACAGATCGGGCGTTTCTTGCCGATCGCTATCGCGTGCCCAAGCCGCGCGTGCAAGCCGGGCAGGGGCTTGTCGGCCAGGCGCATGCGGCCATCGATATCTCGGACGGCCTTATGCAGGACCTCGGCCATATCGCAGAGGTTTCCGGGGTCAGTATCGAGATCGACGTGGATGCGGTGCCGCTGTCCCCAGCAGCAACGTCGGCGCTAGCGCGGGATAAATCGTTGATCACGCGCGTGCTCGGCGGTGGCGATGATTACGAATTGGCATTCACGGCGGATACGATGCCTTTGGGCTTGGATGTGCCGATCACGGCGATTGGCCAGGTGCGGGCCGGGCCGGCTTCGGTGCAGGTCACGAAGAACGGCACCCCGCTAGAACTGGAATCGCTGGGGTTCCGGCATTTCGCATAATCAGATGGTGTCGCTCAAAGATCCCGGATCGCTACGCGTCCGAGAAAGCGCCGTTTTTTAGATTTTAAAAATTCGGCGACTTCCCGGAAACGCCGCAGGCGTTACCCGAGATATTCGAGCGACCCGCAAAACCCGTTTTCCGTTGCGCCGCGAATCAAGGGCGTGATAATGGCGCGGGGTTGGACGAAAACCTTAAATTCGTCGGGAGACACCACGTTTTATGAAAAAACTCGTTATCATTTTTATGCTCGTCCTTTTGATCGCCGGCATCACCATCGGTTTAATGAAATGGTTCGGGCTGGGCCCGTTTGAGCAGCCGGAAATCGCCAAAGAGATGGAGCAAGAGCGCAAGATCGAAGCGCCCGACGCGCTGTTCGTCGATGTCGAGCCGGTGATGATCAACGTCGTCCAGGAAGGCGCGATCGTACTAACCATTCAGATGGAGCTTAAAATCGAAACGGCCGGCAACGATAACATCATTAGAATCAAGAGGATGCTGCCGATCTACAAGGATGCGTTCATGCGCGACATGCATTCATTCATCCCGCGAATGCTGAGTGAACTCGGGCGCCTCGACCTACCCACCGTGAAGCGCCGGTTGCAGATTACCGCCGACCGCGTCGCCGGCGAGCCCGGCATCGTCAAAAGTGTTTTGATCCAATCCATCGTCGACACGCCACAATAATACGCATGCGCTAGGCGGAAAAAGTAGGGCGCCGAACGCACCCAAAATATCCGAGTGCGCCCAATGCACTTGAAGAATCGCGCCCGACAACCCTTGTGTTGCTTTATCGGGGGCGTTCTGGCATTTTCCGGGCGCTTTTAGAGTGGGGTAAATCCGTCATGCGAATTTGATCACCGATCTTGCAATCGGCCAAAATTCGCACTGAGAGGATTCGTTTATATCAAGGGGAGATAGGATGTCATCCATCTACATGTTGGTAATTGCATGCGCCTTAGTGGCGTTGCTTTACGGGGCGTATGCCGTCCGCGCGGTGCTTTCGGCACCGGCCGGTAACGAGCGTATGCAGGAAATCGCAGCCGCCATTCAAGAAGGCGCTGCCGCTTATTTGAACCGTCAGTATCTGACCATCGGCGTCGTCGGCATCGTTGTCGGCATCGGCCTCGGCTTCTTGCTGGGCATTCCGGTCGCCATCGGTTTCTTCATCGGTGCGATTTTGTCGGGTGTTGCCGGTTACATCGGCATGAACGTCTCGGTCCGCGCCAACGTGCGCACCACCGAAGCGGCGCGCACCCAAGGTTTGGCGGGTGGTCTTGAAATTGCCTTCAAATCCGGTGCCGTGACCGGCATGTTGGTCGTCGGCTTGGCCCTGTTGGGTGTCGCCGGCTACTACATGGTGCTCCGCGACATGTACGACCCGAACAACGAACAAGAGATGCGCCACATCCTGGAAGCGCTGATCGCACTGGGCTTTGGTGCCTCGCTGATCTCGATCTTCGCGCGTCTCGGCGGCGGCATCTTCACCAAGGGCGCCGACGTCGGCTCCGACTTGGTCGGTAAAATCGAAGCCGGTATCCCCGAAGACGACCCCCGCAACGCCGGTGTGATCGCCGACAACGTGGGCGACAACGTCGGTGACTGCGCCGGTATGGCAGCCGACTTGTTCGAAACCTATGCGGTGACCGTGGTCGCCACCATGCTGTTGGCGGCGATCTTCTTCACCGGCGAAGCACAAGAGCAAATGATGCTGTTCCCGCTATTGATCGGCGGCGTCTGCATCATAGGCTCGGTGGTCGCGACTTGGTTCGTGAAGTTGGGTGCCAGCCAGTCGATCATGGGCGCGCTGTACAAAGGCTTCATCGCCTCTGCCGTGATCTCCGCCATCCTGATCGGCGGTACGGTGTCGATGTTCATCGGCTGGGGGACGGAATTCACCCTCAACGAAGGCCTCGTCATTACCGGTGCCGATCTATTCATCTGTGCGGTCGTCGGTCTTGCCGTCACCGGCCTGATCGTGTGGATCACCGAGTACTACACCGGTGTTGATTACCGTCCGGTCAAATCGGTCGCTGCGGCGTCCGAAACCGGTCATGGCACGAACATCATCCAGGGCCTTGCGGTGTCGATGGAAGCCACCGCCTTGCCGGTGATCGTGATCTCGGCGGGTATCATCGTGTCGTTCCTGTATGCCGGTCTGTTCGGCATCGCGATTGCGGCCACCACCATGTTGGCCTTGGCCGGTATGGTTGTCGCCCTCGACGCGTTCGGTCCCGTGACCGACAACGCCGGCGGTATTGCCGAAATGGCAGACCTGCCGGAAGACGTGCGGAACACCACGGACGCCTTGGACGCGGTCGGTAACACCACCAAAGCCGTCACTAAGGGCTATGCCATCGGTTCCGCCGGTCTGGCCGCCCTGGTGCTGTTCGCCGCGTTCACCTACGACCTTGGGTACTACTTCCCGAGCGTCGAAGTGACGTTCAGCCTGAAAGACCCGTTCGTCGTCATCGGCCTGTTCATCGGTGGCATGCTGCCGTACCTATTCGGCTCGATGGGGATGATGGCTGTCGGTCGTGCCGGCGGTGCCGTGGTCGTCGAAGTGCGCCGTCAGTTCCGGGAAATCCCGGGTATCATGGAAGGGACAACCAAGCCGGAATACGGCAAGTGCGTCGACATTCTGACGAAAGCCGCGATCAAGGAGATGATCCTGCCGTCGCTGCTGCCGTTGCTGGCGCCGTTCGTGATGTATTTCGTGATCGAAGCGGTTGCAGATCAGTCCGCTGCCTTCACGTCACTGGGCGCGATGCTGCTCGGCACCATCGTCACCGGCCTGTTCGTCGCTTTGTCGATGACCGCAGGTGGTGGCGCTTGGGACAACGCCAAGAAGTACATCGAAGACGGCCATCACGGCGGCAAGGGCTCTGACGCCCATCACGCTGCGATAACCGGCGACACGGTCGGTGATCCCTACAAGGATACCGCCGGTCCGGCCATCAACCCGATGATCAAGATCATCAACATCGTCGCGATCCTGCTGTTGGCGATCCTCGCCTAAGCAAGATCACGGCTCGAACGAAAACGGCCTCGGGGCAACCCGGGGCCGTTTTTTTAAGCGATCCTTCGAGACGGCCTGCGGCCTCCTCAGGATGAGGAAATAAATTGATATCCTCATCCTGAGGAGCGCGTAGCGCGTCTCGAAGGATCGAGGCCGGGAATTACTATTTTTGCTGGCCGATTTTGCCGAAGCGGTTGAGGTTGCCCATCAACTGCTCGATTACGGTGAGTTTTTTACCGACCGTGGGGGTCGTGCGCTCAACCGGCTCGACGGTGCGTGATGCCTCTAGGCCATGGCTTTCCACGTCTTCGACGATGCCGTCTTTGTTAAAACGGATGATCAGCACGCTGCGCTCGTTGATGTCGCGCTCAAGAAACGCCAGCTGCTCGGTCTCTTCGCCGATGTACATCCAGGTTTCTTCGCCGAACAGATTGACGCTCGACGGCGAGCCCAACGCACGTTCGACATCGGCGCGGGTGCTTTTTTGCGGCTGGATCGCGGCGATCACGTCAACGTCGGGCATCGCACCGCGTTGCGCGGTGCGTGGCTCGCACGCAGAAAGGGACAGCGCCACGGTTAAAACCGCGACCGGCAGAAAAGCTCTTGTGATAACCGGCGTCGGCATCCTACATCATGCTCCGAAAGTGGGCCGGATCGGTATCTGGACACTGCCGCCGCCGAGGCCCATTGTCAATGTTGTGTGCAAGGGCAGGGCACGTAAAATGCCCTCATCGTGTAAGGAATATACCTCCGTGCTGAACCTAAAAAAGCTGTTTAAGCCGAATGCCGAATGGAACGCCGCACACGCGCTGTATGCCGCCTCCGTGTCGGCAGGGCGCGACCCGGTGTTTTTCGGTGTCTGGGGTGTGCCGGACAGCGCGGAAGGGCGTTTTGAAGCGCTCTCGATGGTCGCGTTCTTAGCGCTGCGGCGCCTGAAACAGCCGCCGCTGCCGTCGTCACTGAGCCAAGCATACTTCGACATCATGTTTGACGACATCGATTCGAACCTACGCGAGATGGGCGTCGGCGACATCACCGTCGGCAAAAAAGTAAAAAAACTGGCAGAAAGCTTCTATGGGCGCATCAAAGCCTATGAAGCAGGCATTGACGCAAACGACGACACGGCGCTGACGGTGGCGTTGGGAAAATTCCTGTTTCGAGGCGTTACCCCCAGCGTTGAGACGTTGGTCGCCGCGTGCGGGTACATGCGCGCCCAGGCGCAGCATCTCGCCGATCAACACGATGCCCAGCTTTCCACGGGCACGATCTCCTTCGCACCGGCAGGAAGCATGAGCCCGTCATGAGTAAGCGCCCCACCTCAAGCACCCCACCGGAAGACGCGATCCCCGAGATCGCACCTGAACTGTCCCGGCCGGTCGATGTGACGCGACTCAGCGCATCGGGCACAATGGTCAATCTCGCCCCGTCTGCAGACGAGTTGACGGCCATCGCCAAGCGTCTCGACCTGGTTTCCGTCGATCAGCTGAGCGGCAAGATTCGCGTACGCCCGACAATGGGCCGGGAAATCACCGCAGAAGGCATGGTCAGTGCCCAAGTTCAGCAAACCTGCGTGGTCACCGGTGATGCATTGCCGACGACCCTTGAATTCTCGCTGTTGCGCCGTTACAGCGAAGATGCGGACGCGTTGGCCGGCCTGGATGTGGACGAAGACGAGGTTGTCGATCCAGACCACGACGACCCGGACCCCATTGAAAACGGGACAATTGACGTAGGCGAGGCCGCGGTCGAGGAACTCGCCTTGCAGCTGCCGACGTACCCGCGAAAGCCCGACGCCGCGTTCGACGAGGTCGTCAGCAGCCCACCCGGCACCGTCGATGAACCGGAAAACCCGTTCGCAAAGCTCGAAAAACTGAAAAAAAGCTTGAAATCAGACGACTAGCGTACGAAGTTGCGCGCCTCTAGACGTTCCTGACAAATTTTGGCGCCGGGACCCGCAGTCAGATGCATACGACCTTGCATCGTGGACGCAAATCCTTTAGTAAGGCGCGCCCGTGACGAGACGGGCAGATAAAAAGGTATTGAGATATGGCCGTTCCAAAGAAGAAGACCTCCAAATCGTCACGCAACATGCGGCGTTCCCATCATGCGTTGTCGGCGTCCAATCTCGTCGAGTGCTCAAACTGCGGTGAAACGATGCGCCCGCACCACGTGTGTGCAGCATGCGGCACCTACAAAGGCCGTGAAGTCAGCAACGTAGAAGAACTGGCCTAACTGCCTTTTAAGCGAGCCTTCTGGCTCGTATAATGCGGAATCGTTAGAAATTTTTCAGGCATCCGCATGCGGGAAGGGTCCTTGACGACACTTTTGACCTTATCAATCGATGCTATGGGGGGCGACAACGCACCCGATATGGTGATCGATGGCGTTGACGCCGCAGCGAAGCAGGACTCAAACCTGCGTTTTTTGCTGTTCGGTGACGAAGCGCGCCTAAACGCGGCGCTAGAAACCCGCGCCCATGCCAAAGCCGCATCCGAAGTCCGCCACGCGCCCGATAAGATCGGCAGCGGTGACAAGCCCGCCGTCGCACTGCGCGGCGGCCGTCAATCAAGCATGCGCCTTGCGATCAATGCGGTCTCCGATGGTGATGCCCAAGCGATCGTGTCTGCCGGCAACACCGGCGCGTTGATGGCGATGGCAAAGTTCGTCTTAAAAACACTGCCCGGCATCAACCGCCCGGCAATTGCCACGTATTTCCCGACGATGCGGGGCGCGTCCGTCATGCTCGACCTCGGCGCCAACATCGAATGCGACGCCGACAACCTAGTGCAGTTTGCAGTGATGGGCGAAGTCTATGCGCGCAACGTTTTGGGGCGCGAGCATCCTTCGGTCGGCCTGTTAAACGTCGGCGCCGAAGACCTAAAGGGCAACGTTGCCGTACGCGGCGCCGCTGAGCGTCTGCAACACAGCGCGCTGCCGATCCAATTTTACGGTTTTGTCGAAGGCGACGATATCGCCAAGGGCACGGTCGACGTGGTCGTCACCGACGGCTTTACCGGCAACGTCGCGCTGAAAACGGCTGAGGGCATGTCGAGCATGTTCGGCTTTTTCCTGCGCGATGCGCTGACGTCATCGTTGTTTGGCAAACTGGGCGCGATGATCGCCCGGCCCGCGTTGCTCAAATTCAAAGAAAAATTCGATCCTCGACGCTACAACGGCGCGATGCTGGTGGGCCTCAACGGCATTTGCGTGAAAAGCCACGGCGGCACCGACGGGCTTGGTTTTGCCAATGCGATTTCGGTCGCCGTTGATCTTGTGCGTAACGACTTCAACGCCGGGATCAAACACGACACCTCACAACTGCTCGGCTCAGAAGCGGCGAACAAGGCAGCTGACGGCGATGCCAAAGACTCGGAAGCGGCGGCTGGCTGACATGATGTTTCGTTCGGAAATTCTCGGCTGCGGGTCATACCTGCCTGAACGGATCGTGACCAACGAAGAGTTGGCAAAGACCGTCGATACCTCTGACGAATGGATTCGATCTCGCAGCGGCATCGCCCAGCGGCATATAGCTGCCGACGGCGAGTCCACGTCCGACCTGGCTGTAAAAGCCGGCCAGCGCGCACTTGAGCACGCCGGCATCAGCGCCGCAGAGGTTGATCTGATCATCTGCGCCACGACGACACCGGACAATACGTTCCCGTCGACTGCCGCCAAGGTGCAAAGCCGCATTGGCATGGTCGGCGGCGCGGCGTTCGATGTGCAGGCGGTGTGCTCGGGCTTTATATTCGGCCTTGCCATTGCCGATAACTTCATCCGCTGCGGGCAAGCCAAGACCGTGCTGTTAATCGGCGCCGAGACGTTCTCGCGCATCTTGGATTGGACGGACCGGGGCACCTGCGTGCTGTTCGGTGATGGCGCCGGCGCGATTGTCATGCGCGCCATGCCCGAAGACGAAAACCACGAAGGTGCGGGCAACGGCAAAGGGCATAACTCCGGTCGTGGCGTGCTGTCGACGCACATCCATTCCGATGGCACACACTACGATCTTTTGTATGTGGACGGCGGCCCTTCGACAACACAGACCGTCGGCCACTTACGCATGAACGGCCGCGAAGTGTTTCGCCATGCCGTCACCAATTTGGCCAGCGTGGTCGATGAGGCACTCGACGCCAACGGCCTGGAACGTGCCGATTTGGATTGGCTCGTGCCGCATCAAGCGAACAAACGGATCATCGATTCAACGGCGAAGAAGCTCGGCATGAGCATGGATCATGTCGTGCTGACCGTTGAACAGCATGCCAACACCTCAGCCGCCTCGATCCCGTTGGCGCTCGATGTTGCCGTCAAAGACGGCCGTATCAAGCGCGGCGATCTGGTGCTTTTGGAAGCCATGGGCGGCGGCTTGACCTGGGGTGCCGGCCTGGTGCGCTGGTAAATTACAAATCAAATCCTGATCCGGACGAGAACCATCTAAAATAAAACCCACCGCCATCAAATATTTTTTTCCCTAATCAAGTGTCCGCCATCCCTTTGATATTGACGGATTTCCCGGTCAACGATAGGCTTTAGCCGACGATCAATAGGGGGAGGCCATTTTGCCATGCCGGGCAAAACAATAACGCGCGCCGATTTAGGCGAAGCAGTTTATCAAGAAGTCGGCCTTTCACGAAACGAGTCCGCAGACTTGTTGGAAAGCGTTCTCGAATATATGGCGGAATCCTTGATCAACGGCGACACCGTCAAGGTCTCGTCGTTCGGCAGTTTTTCGGTCCGCCAAAAAGGGCAACGCATCGGTCGCAACCCAAAAACCGGTGAAGAAGTGCCGATCTTGCCGCGCAAGGTTTTGGTGTTCCGCCCTTCACAGGTGCTGAAAAACCGCATCAACGAAGTCCGCAAACCGAGCGAGCCTTCTGACGTCTAATTGATCGGTGCGCGACATGAGCGACGAAACCGAAGCACCAAAATCCGATAACGACCCGACCGAACGCCCGGCCCGCGCGGAAAAATCCGCGTCCGCATTTCGCACCATCAGCGAAGTCGCCGACGAGTTGGAGCTGCCGCAACACGTACTGCGTTTTTGGGAAACCAAGTTCCCGCAAGTCCGCCCGATGAAACGCGGCGGCGGCAGACGCTATTATCGCCCCGACGACGTGCAGCTTTTACATCGTATTCGCGACCTTCTGTACGTAGACGGCTACACCATCAAGGGCGTGCAAAAACTAATGCGCCAAAGTGGCAGCGTGCGCAATTTCGTCAGCGAAAACCAACCGCATGTTCCGCTCGGAGATACGGACACCGCTGCTGCCTCAGCACCCGCAGTTGGCCCTGAAGTCACCGTGCCCAGCGATACCGCTTGGCTGGACGAAGTCAACGGTATCGTCGCCGACCTCAAGAACCTACGCCAACAACTGCTCGACAGCGCCGGCTGATTTGAGGGTGGGACGCTAATATCCCGCAGCTTTGTATTGTCCCAAACGATCACGATGATTATAGTCCGCGCGCGTCGCCCCCTGATGAAAGCGGCGCATCGGTCGGAGTGTAGCTCAGCCTGGTAGAGCACTGTGCTGGGGGCGCAGGGGTCGCAGGTTCAAATCCTGTCACTCCGACCATTTCTCCTCCAGAAAATCATCACGTAAAGCCACCAAAGAAAAACGCCGGACCCGAAGGCCCGGCGTGAGTTTGTGCTCTTGAGGGAAGGGAGGATATCTGTGAAGAAATCCATCCTTACGCGATTGAATATGACAGCATCGGACATATTGCGAAGTGACCGTCGTCACAGAACATAAAATTTTAGAGAATATTGTTCGATCATGACCCCAATAAATGCATCGGTGGGCCGCTTTCGTCGTCGTCGACGCCGCAGAGCGCTTGCAATTCATCCAAGATCGCCGGCACGTCTTCTAAGCACGTGCCCAGGTTAAAGCGACCGCCCGGCGCGAAGCGCACGGTCGGGCCTTTGGTGCATTGGCCCAGGCAGATCACACGCTCCATTTTAATGTCGATGCGCCGCGCCGCGATGCCGGCTTCGATCGCATCCGCAACGGCTTCCGAACCCCGCGCCGCGCACGAAGGCTGATCGCCGCGAAACCGTCGATTGATACAGACCATGACGGATTGCGGCGCGCTTGGTGGCGCGTGCGCTTCAGTTTCATTACGATCAGACAACGTTATGCCTCTGAATACGATAATGTTGCGTATTCAAAATAATTTTATACTGCGTATGCAGTTTTAACGTCTCGGCGTCGCTCAAGATGCCTCGCCTTTTATAGATGCGGCGCTTGATGCGAGATCACGACCCACCTCGGTGAGCCGGCAGACAATCCAGTCGGGCTTGATCGGGTTGTTAAACCAAGGCTCCGCCCAGCCGTTACGAATACAGCTGCGCACGGTTTGTTCACTGACCTTTTGGCCGATGCGATCAAACAGCGGCAGCTTGCCACCCGGCTGCTCCAGGCCACGCTGTAGCCATGCCAGTTGCACATCCGTTGGCGGGCGTGTGCTGTCTTCCGACTTTAACGATTTTGATGCCGATTGTTGAGACGCCGATGGGCGCATTGTAACTTTCGCACGCTTCGCCGGCCCGCTTTCGGGTTTGCTCATATTTCTCCACCTCCGTCGCGGCGCGCTTATGCGTTTTTATGCCGCGCTGTTGTGGGCATGTTACGGTAGTTTTCGTGATCCTCAAAGATGGAGATTTTCATGACCGATGCCGTCTCGCTTTACATCACCTGCGCCGACCGTGCCGAGGCGTTGAATTTAGGCCGTTCCTTGGTCGAAGCACAGTTGGCTGCGTGCGCCAACGTGATCGACGGCGTGACGTCCGTGTTCGCGTGGGAAGGGGAAATTCAAGAATCTGCCGAGGCCTTGCTGTTTGCTAAGACCCGCCGCGACCTCATCGATGCCGCCACCGACTTGATTAAAATCGAACACAGCTACGATTGCCCGTGCATCGTCGCGCTACCGATTGTCGGCGGCAACAAAGAATTCACCGATTGGATCGGGGCGGCGACCGGGGAAGATGAGGCGGTGAACTCACTTTAAGATCCCGGCTCGCATTCGGCGTCCGGGACCTAGAAGTGACGACCGTGGCCCGATATCTCGGATCGTCGTTTTGCTTTAAATAAAAAGAAACCGGCGCCCTAGGGGAGGGGCGCCGGTCTCGCTTTGTCGCTACG
>TARA_R110002111_G_scaffold100976_4_pt1 | contig 16524 bp, 11 predicted proteins | sample TARA_R110002111 | Tara Oceans TARA_R110002111 (sample SAMEA4397363) | marine metagenome | biome: Polar Biome; feature: [ZZZ] marine water layer (ENVO:01000295); material: water (ENVO:00002006), including particulate matter (ENVO:01000060) such as... | depth 199 m | reverse complement strand
TTAACAGACTAATCCATTTCATAGAACAGCGTCTCCTTCTTGGGTCGATTCCTGACCATCATAGACAGATTGATGTGCCTCTTATGTCACATCATTTACGGTTACGGCGTGAATTTTTTTGTTCCCTTTGGGACTAATTTCAGTCCAAGCTGAACTCATCTATTCACGCTGGCTTGACTCCGAAAGAATCGTTACTTAACCATTCCTTCACAAAAATAATTTCGATTGCGATCGATGTTCTCGCGAGCACCGACCAAATTCTCATCCGAATTGTTTCCTTCGATCATTCAGACTTGAATTCTCCTTGCGACTGCTACAATCTATCGGCGTGCTGTAATCGTCTCTTGAATGTCTCAAGTCATTATCAGGTAAAAAGGTTACGTCAATTTTACGCACGGTTATATGTGTCGTGACGGTTGGATAAATTAGGAAGGGTTTACGATCATGTGAAGGCGGAAATGCCCCCTGAAATGTGTCAGTCTGGGTGGTCTGCATGTCCAGGGGAGATCTATATTTGATGGTTGGGGCTATGCCTAATGTAAGGAGGAGCCTGTTCCCGTTGGCTATTTTTATTGGACGGATTGCGACAGGGTGACCTGCAGCCTGTTGTGAATTAAGGCCTTAGAGTTTCTCTAAGCTGCCTGATGCGCAATCAAACTTTGCCGATCAGAGCCGTCTGGAACAATCACAACTATTTTTTTCTCTGTTCCTGCTGACTGATATGATTCAGAAGTGGGAATTGTATCTGGAAATGAACTTATACAGTTTCGGTGAATCATGACGTCTGGTGTTGAGTGCCTGCTGCAGCGGCACAACTGTCAAACGCTTTTCATTGTATGAATTGAACAAACCTTGCTTTTCGTGAATTCAGCGTGCATAATGGTTTGTGTATTCGAGGCTGGGCCAACAGGAGAAAAGAAATGCGGTATCTTCTCATTTTGAGCACGGCTTGTCTGTGGGCAGGGCTTCCGAATCAGGTCTCTGCGCAGAATCATCATTCTGCACACGGACATCATCATCATCACTCTCAGCATCACAGCCCTGCCTTTTCCCGGTATTATGGTCCGACGTGGTCCAATCCCGGCTGGTCGGTCAGTGGTCGCTCAGGAAACGTGGCTTTTAATTTTTCCTTTCCTGGCAACTCCTATTATGGTGATCCTTGGGGACCGTACTTTTATAACCGCTTTGGTTATTACAGCACGGACGCCTTTATCGCCGGCAATCCAGTCTTATATTCTGGTGGCTATTCCTTAAACGGCTTTTCTCCGATACTTCCCGGGCAGGGATTTTCACCACCAGCCGTTTATCCTTACAGCAATGTGCCGGGGACTCTGCCGACGCTGCCTGGTTCTCCTCAGTTCAATAATCCCGGTGCTGCCAGTAATCTGCCTCTGAATAACGCGTTAAACGACGATCAGGCCCGCTGGAACGATCCGAACTATCTGCCTGAACCTTCCCGCAAAATTAAACGGTACATCGTTCCTTCAACGCGTCCTGCCAGGGAGCTCAGTCTGCGAAATCTGGTCAAAGGGGATGAATACTTTAAAAAACAGGATTATCGCCGGGCTTATGAGCGGTACAAACTGGCGGTCTCACTGACCAATGATCTGGCCACACCTCACTTCAAAAAAGGGTTTGCACTGGCGGCAATAAAACAATATGACCGTGCCGCTTTCGAATTTAAACAGGGTCTGGCTCTGGATCCAGGCTGGCCTGTGACGGGGGAAAGCCTGAGCGACCTGTTTGGTACGGAAAACGTCATTGCGAAAGATTCGATGCTGCATCAGGTGGCGGAGTGGGTCAAAGAAGATATTCGCGATCCCGAGCGGCTGTTTGTGTTTGGCGTGGTGTTACATTTTGACGGTCAGACAGAACAGGCAAACGACGTTTTTAGAACCGCTGCCCGTCTGGCAGGCCGCGGCGACCATTTTCTGGCGTTTTTGAATCCGCAGCCCGTGCCGAGTGAATCAAAAACGATTCCGCAGAAAGGGCGTCCATTGGAGTATGTCGTCGATCCGTCTCAAACCCGGGCACCTGCATTTGAATCCAAGAATATGCAATCGCAGCAGAAACAGCTGGCGCCCTCTCCGTCTCCCCGGTCGGCTCCCATTTCCAAAACCTTGCCCCTGCCACCGCCGCCTGCTTCTCAAAAGTTACCGAAAATCAATAATCTGCCTCTGCCTCCGCTCCCCAAAGATGCGGATACTGCGGGTGAACCATTGATTCCACTGCCGGAGCCTGCTAAAAATCAGCAACCACCTTTGTTGATTCCTCCTCAGTAATCATTCGCCGTATTTTTTTGGGCCCGACATAACCGATGACAGACTCCGATCATCCTCGATTATTAGTGACATTGTGTACTTATAATGAGCGCGAAAATCTGGAATTGCTGATTCCGGAGATTCACAAATTTCTGCCTCAAGCAGCAATCCTGGTCATTGATGATAATTCCCCCGACGGGACGGGCGACTACGCCAAAGCGCTGAAAAAAACGGATCAACGGATTCATTCGATCCACCGCAGTGGAAAACTGGGGCTGGGAACTGCCACAGTAGCCGGTTTTAAATATGCGATTCAAAACCAATATGATCTGGTTTTGAATCTGGATGCCGACTTCAGCCATCCTGCCCGCTTCATGCCTGATCTGGTGGCAGCCACTAAAGATGCCGACGTGGCGATTGGTTCCCGTTATGTGCCCGGCGGTAAAATCGAAGGCTGGGGGCCCAAACGCTATTTTATGAGTGGGGCGATCAACTGGTATGCCCGCCTGTTATTACGCCTGAAATCGCGCGATTGCAGCGGCAGTTTTCGTTGCTATCGGGTAACCAAGCTGGCCGAGATCGATTTTTCGCTGCTGAGAGCCAAAGGTTACGCTTTTCAGGAAGAGATTCTTTACCGCTGTCGACGCGTGGGTTGTTCGTTTAAGGAAGTCCCCTTCACGTTCGAAGAACGGCGGTTTGGCAGTTCCAAGATCAATCTGAGTGAGGCGTTTTCTGCACTGTGGGTGATGTTCGTTCTGGGAATTGATAACTGCCTGGGTAAACGGGTCCGTACCCTTCCCGCGGAACCTGCGAAATAACCAGACATTACCACGTGCGATGAAACTCAGGCGTGACTGTGTGATTCATCGGGGAATGTCCCTTCGCGGACTTCATTTGCGTAGGCCTGGACGGCAGCCGTCATGTCTGATGCGAAGTTGGCATATTTCTTCAGAAACCGCGGATGAAAATCGGCGTTCATTCCTAACATGTCCGGCGTCACCAGAACCTGCCCGTCACAGCCCGGACCCGAACCGATGCCGATGGTCGGGATCGTTACGGTCTCGGTAATTCTTTTCGCAATCGGCGCGGTGATCATTTCGAGCAGAATTCCGAAGGCTCCTGCTCTTTCTGCTGCCAGCGCGTCAGCGATCAATTGATCTTCATCGCGTTGGATTTTTCCCATCCCCCCGATTGCACGCACGGATTGCGGTTTCAGGCCGAGATGCGCCATCACAGGAATGTCGGCGGAAGCGATGGCTTCGATTGTTTTCGCCTGGTTCATACCCCCTTCGAGTTTGACGGCGTCGGCTCCGGTTTCTTTCAGGATGCGTCCTGCATTTTCTAACGCATTTGCCGGAGAGATATGAAATGACATGAAGGGCATATCCACAATCACCAAAGCCCGTTGAACCGCGCGGACGACCATTTCGCCGTGATAAATCATCTCATCCACGGTGACAGGCAGTGTGGTGCTCTTGCCTTGGACGACCATTCCTAAAGTGTCGCCTACCAGCAGGCAGTCCAAACCGGCTTCATCCAGAATTTTTGCGGACAGATAATCGTAAGCCGTCAGCATCGTAATCTTCTGTTTTTTTTCCTTGGTAGCCAGAAAACGCGGGACGGTAAACTTCTTGGGCCGTGCAGGGGAAGTATTCGACACGGAACTCTCCTTAAAAACGCTCAGCAAGTCTGGCCGAACAGCCAGCAGAAGCTCATTGACAGATTATAGTTGATCTCTCATCCGGATGGGGCTCCACAATAGAAAAAGCAGACCCGCATTCGCAAGACCCGGGTCCTCATTTCTTCAAAATCACAGAGAGGCAAGAGATTGTATTATTTTGCACCGTACGATATTGCACCACTTGTTGCATATTGCTACAGGTTCTCAAGGTGATCTCAGACGGTGATTGTCCTTATAGAAAATCTATAATATTATAAGTCAATTGCAGTAAATGGTTTATGGTGTGTTTTTTATGTTTTTGAATTGAATGGTATGACTAATGCATCTATACATCAGCAGCGATGGTGGCAGGCGTTGGCCCGCACTTGCTCCATTCAGCACAGAAAAGGTGCTTCAGTCATTTCATATGATTCGAAGCACCTTTTTTTATTTCCCAAAAGCTTTCTGGCACCTGATTTTCTGGCTCTGCTTAAAAACGTGGACTCCCACCATCTGGAATTCCTCTGCTGAGTTCATTAGGATTGTGACACACGCCAAGTTCGTACGCTGGTTGTGTTTCAGAATTCAATTCCACTGGCTACTTCTCTTACAGAAAATCTGTTTTGACGATTTCTGTGAGAGAGAATGCATATCAGGAGGGTACCAAACGTGCCAGAAAAAGTTGTCGTGATCGGATCAGGACCCGCTGGTTGGGCCGCTTGTATTTATACATCCCGTGCCAATCTGGAGCCCCTTTGTTTCGAGGGAGCGATTACAGAAGAAAACCGTCTGCAAGGCACCCTGCCTCTGGGGCAGTTGGCATTAACCACAGAAGTCGAAAACTACCCCGGATTTCCTGCGGGGAACCTGGGAGCCTACCTGGATGACTCGATCGACGAATCCAAGCGGAAGTATATGGCCCCGCATCTGGGCGAAGGAGTGAGTGGCCCGGAACTGATGGAGCTGATGCGCCAGCAGTCGATCAATTTTGGAACGAAGGTAGTGACCGACGATGTCGTGGATGTCGATTTTTCTTCGCATCCCTTCAAGATCACCCCCTTAAATGGCGAACCGGTAGAAGCGTTGGCGGTGATTATCGCCACAGGCGCCCGGGCCAATTATCTGGGGCTCGATTCAGAAAACCGCTTCAAGAACATGGGCGTTTCCGCGTGTGCCGTCTGTGATGGTGCGATGCCTCGTTTTCGCAATCATCCTCTCGTCGTCGTGGGCGGCGGAGACAGCGCCATGGAAGAAGCCAGTTTCCTGACCAAGTTTGCTTCCAAGGTTTATCTCGTGCATCGACGCGATGAATTCCGCGCCAGTAAAATCATGGTCGATCGCGCCCTGGCCAATGAAAAGATCGAAGTGAAATGGAATTCGGTCATCGATGAAGTTCTGGGGAATGATGAAAAGGGAGTGACCGGCGTCCGTATCCGCAGCACGGTCGATGAGAATCAGACCGAAGAACTGGAAGCAACCGGTTATTTCGCCGCCATTGGTCATACGCCTAATACCAATTTTTTGAAAGGCCAGATCGATACCAATGACAAAGGTTTCATTCAGTGGAAAATTCCTTTCCGCACGAACACGAACGTCGATGGCGTTTTTGCCGCCGGTGATGTCGCCGATGACAATTACAAGCAGGCCATCACAGCCGCCGGCAGTGGCTGTATGGCGGCCCTCGATGCCGAACGCTGGCTGGTTTCCAAAGGTTTCGAATAAGCTTCTGTCGCATTTACTTTCGCGACTCACGTCTCATACAAACGGATTCACGTCAGAAGGACGAAGAACATTATGCTGTCAAAAGAAGGTTGTCTGGCACGCCAGAAACGACTATGGGAAGCGGTTCCCGATCACCTGGAATGGATTCTGATCGCAGACCCGCGACACGTACTTTATCTCTCCAACTTTCTCGTACAACCCTGCAGTTTCTCGCGGGGTGAACGGGCACTGCTGCTGTTGGATCGTGACAAAGGGGTCACGCTGATCGGCGATAACTTTACGCTGCGTTCTTCGTCAGCAGAATTTTTTGTGGACCACGAAGCCATCGAACCGTGGTACGATCACAAACATTCGGTTGAGAATCGTGATCATGCGCTGTTCAAGGCGGTGAAGTCGGTTGTGCCCCAGTTAAAAGGCCGTCCCGGTGCGATTGAAGCCGAGTGGTTACCCGTGGGCGCGTTACAGGAACTGGAAATCACACAGACCGATGCGACGCTTGAGCTGGGCAGCGTGCTGCGTCAACTGCGTCGGCAGAAACACGCGGATGAAATCGCTTTGCTGAAACTGTGCATGCAGGCCTGTGACGCCGGTCATGCCTGTGCGCGGGAAGTGGTGCAAGCGGGTAAAACGGAATTCGATATTTTCCGCAAAGTTCAGGCGGCGGTTCTGCAGGCAGCGGGCCTGCCTGTGATCATTTACGGCGACTTTCGGGCTTCGACACCCGCCGTCCCTAAAGCGGGGGGCCTGCCCACAGGCCACGTACTGGCAAACGGAGATCTGTTTGTCCTCGATTATTCGGTTGTGATTCATGGTTACCGGAGCGACTTCACGAATACGATCAGTGTCGGCGAACCGACGGCTGACCAGCAGAAATTATTCGGGCTCTGTCAGGCAGCCATGCGGGGAGGCGAGTCGACTCTCAAAGCAGGAACGAAATGTGCCGACGTGCATGCAGCGACCGCGGCCCCGATCTGGGACGCAGGTTATAAAGAAAACTTTCAGCACCACGCCGGACATGGTTTAGGGCTGGGGCATCCGGAAGCACCCATTCTCGTGCCGGAAAGTATTGATGTCCTGCTTGCCGGTGATGTGGTCACGCTCGAGCCCGGCGTTTATGTCGAAGGCATCGGCGGGATGCGGATTGAGCATAACTACCTGATCACGGAAGACGGATTTGAACGTTTAAGCAACCACGTCATCTCATTGACGTAAAATCGTACTCAGTGAAAATGAGAATGCAGGCCGACTGGTGACTGTCCGTTACCGAGTCGGCTGCGTTTTTCATGGTTGGTGTTGTTTTTTTCTTACAGGTGTTTGCAGCAAAATGTCCTCTCCCGCACTTCCGGAATGGATTGATGACGATTTGCGGAAAATTCGGGCCGCCGGTCTCTTTCGATCCCGCAGAACATTCACGCCGCTCACAGACGGACGCTGCCTGCTCGATGGTCAGACGCTGATCAATCTTTCCAGCAACGATTACCTGAATCTGGCGCACGACGAACGTGCGATCTCAGCGGCTGCTGCTGTGTTGTCGGAATCGGGAGTTGGTGCCCGTGCCAGTGCGCTGGTGAGTGGTCGAACGGAATGGCATGCGCGGCTCGAGCAGCGGCTGGCGACCTTTGAGGGGACCGAAGATGCGATTCTGTTTCCCAGCGGTTACGCGGCGAATCTGGGAGTCGTTTCTGCCTTTGCCGGCGAACAGGATACGATCTTTTGTGACCGCTTGAATCACGCCAGTCTGATTGATGGCTGCCGGTTATCGGGGGCTCGACTGCGTGTCTACCGGCATGACCGGTTGGAGATACTCAAACGCGAACTGGAAAAGGCAGGCAGTGACGGGAAAAAAATCATCGTCACCGATTCCGTATTCAGCATGGACGGAAGTCTGGCTCCACTGGTTCCGCTCTGCGATTTGGCAGAGACTTATGCCGCCAGTCTGATCATTGACGAAGCGCATGCGACGGGAGTCTGGGGCACGTCGGGCAGAGGTCTCGCAGAAGAACTCGGTGTGGAAGATCGCGTGACGATTCGCATCGGGACGCTCAGTAAAGCGGTCGGGACCCTGGGGGGCTTTGTCGCCGGCTCGCGTTCTTTGGTCGACTGGTTATGGAATCGGGTGCGGACGCAAATTTATTCGACCGCCCTGCCCCCCGCGATCTGTGCGGCCTCCTGCGCAGCGCTCGAGATCATTCAAACGGAACCCGATCGACGCCGATTATTACACGCTCAGGCCGATTTCCTGCGGAATGAGCTGCAACACCGGACGACGGTTTCGATTCCCCCTGCAGCAGGGCCCATTATTCCCATCATTTTCAAGGACCCTGCTCTGACGATGAACATCGCGGCTGAGTTGCAGGATGCCGGTTTTCTGGTGGGGGCGATTCGGCCTCCCACCGTGCCCGAGGGGACATCGCGGCTGAGAATTTCCGTGACGTGTGCCCATCAGCGGGACGATCTGGAACGGTTTTTAAAAGCATTGGATCGTTCACTCGCCAGGCATGGAGAATCGCGATAAGGTATGAAATTCAGGTTTTTGAGAATTGAAGAGAGAAACGTCAACTAACAGCAGCTTCGCAGCCAGCAAATATCATCGATTGAAGACCCCGGCATGAATTTTCGTGATCAGATTAAAAATGAGTACCCTTTTACTTCGCACTGGTTGAACATCGACGGCCATCGATATCACTATCTGGATGAAGGCCAGGGCCAGCCTCTGTTGATGGTGCATGGAAACCCGACCTGGAGTTTTGCCTGGCGACGGCTGGTGAAGCAGCTGTCTGCGCAGTATCGCGTGATTGCCGTCGACCATATGGGCTGCGGTCTCTCCGAAAAACCGCAGGAATACTCATACAAACTGGAAACGCATATCAATAATCTGAAAACGTTGATTCAGGAACTGGACCTGCAGGAAATCACGCTGTTTGCCCATGACTGGGGAGGCGCCATCGGTATGGGAGCCGCCGTCGATCTGCCTGAACGCTTTCAGCGGTTTGTGCTGATGAATACCGGTGCATTTCGTTCGCAGGAAATTCCGTTCCGTATTGCGGTCTGCCGGATTCCGTTACTGGGAGCCTGGGGCGTGCGAGGGTTGAATCTGTTTGCAGGGGCCGCGATCAGGATGGCGGTGGAAAAACACGACCGGATGACCGACGAAGTCAAAACCGGTTTCCTCGGCCCTTACAATTCCTGGCAGAACCGGGTCGCCGTCCATGAGTTTGTGAAAGACATACCCTTAAAACCGTCCCACCCCAGCTACTCGACTCTGCTGCATGTGGAAGAAGGCCTGTCACAGTTTCAAAACCACCCCCTGCTGCTGATCTGGGGGGAGCGGGACTGGTGTTTCACCACGAATTTTCTGGACGAATTTGAACGACGTTTTCCTCAGGCAGAAACACTGCGGATTCCGGACGCGGGACATTATGTGTTTGAGGATGCCCACGAAATCATGTTGCCCCGCATTGAACAGTTTCTTCAGGAGCACGCGTCAAAGCTCAGTTAAGCAGAGACGCCTGCTTGAAGCCAGGCAATTAAAAATCGCCAAAATCAGGGTTCATTAAGTGCTCTGTATTGCCGAGATGCGAGACTTTTTCGATTTTCTTGCGGGGCTGTTTCGGTTTATAAGCCTCAAAATTGTCCACGCGAAATTCGTTAATCATATGATTAATCCGGTTTTCGATGTTGGTCAACTGCTCTCCTTCATCAGGAGCGACAAAGGTAAAGGCGGCTCCTTTCTGATCGGACGACAACCGTCCGACACGCCCGATGCGATGGACATAATCGTCGCTGAATTCGGGGATATCGAAATTGATGATGTGCGAGATCCCGCTGACATCAATACCACGGCCCATCACGTCCGTCGCAATCAACAGGCGAATTTTACCTTCGCGGAATTGTTTGAGGACTCGATCCCGCTTCGTTTGTGGTAAATCGCCATGAATGGCTGCCACGTCTTTGAGCTTTTTGGAAAAGATACGGTCCAGCTTATCTGCGCCACGTTTGGTGCGGGTAAACACGATCGTCTGTTTGGGCCGTTCCTGAAATAACAACTGCGTGAGCAGTTTGATTTTGCGATTGGGATCAACGGTGATGTAATACTGATCGATGGCATCCACGCTGACCTTGTTGTCAGAGAGATCGATCATCACAGGGTTCTGCATGTAGCGTTGTGCCAGGCGTTCCACGGGAGGCGGCAGCGTTGCGGAAAGCAGCAGTGTCTGTCGTTCTGTCGGGCACTTGCGCAGGATCTTTTCAATATCGGGTCGAAATCCGATATCCAGCATGCGGTCTGCTTCATCCAGAACAATAAAATTTAATGTATTGAGTTTCAGGTTGCCGCGATTGATGTGGTCAATCACGCGTCCGGGAGTTCCGACCGCGATTTGTGCCCCCTTCTTCAATTGATTTTCCTGAGGGCGAACCGGTTTGCCTCCGACCAGCACGGCGAGATTCAACGTTTTATCAGGGCAAAGTTTGCGGATCTCTTCAGCGACCTGTTCACTCAGTTCCCGCGTCGGAGCCAGAATCAGAGCCTGGGCACCCGGTCGCCTGAGATCAATCTGCTGCAGAATCGGCAATGAAAATGCGGCTGTTTTGCCGGTTCCGGTTCTGGCCTGGCCGATACAGTCCTGGCCTGTGACGGCAATCGGGATCAGCTCCACCTGGATGGGGCTGGGGGTGACATAACCTACCTCACTGAGGTGTTTAATCAGTTTGTCATCCAGTCCTAAATCTGCAAAAGTGGTTTGCGGTGTTTTTTTAGTCGTCTTTGTCTTCTTTTTCTCAGTCATTTCTTGTTCATTCCTGCTGTGGCAGGAGAAAACTCGCTCTCTGATAAGGCGTCCTGGACTGGATGGTTATTCGGGGGGGCTATTGCTGTCATTGTCAACGCCTGTTTTTTTTGCATTGTCAATGGTTGCTTGATCCCGAACTGAAATTCCAATCAGACGCTTGATGTCATCACTGTCAATGGCCTCTTGTTCTACGAGGGCTTTTGCCAGCAGGTCAAGTTTCTCCCTGTTTTCTGTTAATATTTTTTCTGCCAGTTGCGCGGCGGCATTTAAGAACCGCTGCATTTCCTGGTCAATGACATGGGCTGTTTCTTCGCTGCATTCGCCCTGCGATTTCATATCTTTTCCGAGGAACGGATTTTCATCGGAGTGGCGAAATGCCACTGGTCCGATCACATCACTCATGCCCCACTGACCCACCATTTTGCGTGTGATCTGTGTGGCCCGTTTGATGTCATCCGCTGCCCCTGCTGTATGGTCGCCGAAGACAATACCTTCTGCAGCACGGCCCCCCAGCATGAACGCCAGTTGCTGGTGAAGTTGCTTCTCTCCGATACTATAACGTTCTTCATCGGGAAGAAGCTGAGTCACACCCAGCGCTCTGCCACGAGGAATCACGGTCACTTTATGAACAGGATCAATTTCCGGCAGTAACCAGGCCAGCAGCGCATGACCGGCTTCGTGGTAGGCGGTCATCTCCCGTTCTTTCTCGCTGAGGATTTCTTCTCGTGGTGGTCCCATTAAAACACGATCCCGTGCATTGTCAAAATCTTCTTTATCAACTTGATCTTTATTTAACCGAGTCGCTGATAAAGCGGCTTCATTCACCAGATTTTTCAGGTCTGCACCGGAAAATCCGATTGTACCTGCTGCTATTTTACTCAGATCGACATCCTCTGAGAGAGGAATTTTCCGCGAATGGACTTTCAGAATGGCTGCCCGGCCATCTTTGGTCGGACGATCCACGGTGATATGCCGGTCAAAGCGTCCCGGACGCAGCAATGCCGGGTCCAGTACATCCGGCCGGTTGGTTGCCGCGATGATGATGACCGCTTCATTCTGCTGGAAGCCGTCCATCTCACTGAGCATCTGGTTTAATGTCTGTTCCCGTTCGTCGTGACCGCCTCCCAGACCGGCGCCACGAATCCGCCCGACGGCGTCGATTTCATCGACAAAGATGATACAAGGAGCATTTTCCTTGGCGGTCCGAAACAGATCCCGTACGCGGCTGGCACCGACGCCGACAAACATCTGAATGAATTCCGAACCGTTAATCGAATAAAAGGGAACCCCTGCTTCGCCGGCCGTCGCACGGGCCAATAAGGTCTTACCGGTTCCCGGTGAGCCCATCAGCAATACGCCTTTCGGAATTTGCGCACCCAGTCGCTGGAATTTTGCTGGCGTTTTCAGGAATTCGACGACCTCCTGCAATTCTGCTTTCGCCTGTTCCATGGCGGCGACATCGTCGAAGGTGGTCTGTTCTTCAGAGGGTCGAAAGCGTTTGGCCGGACTCTTGGTGAAATTTCCCAGCATGCCGGAACCCATCGGGTCCGAGGAACGTTTCAGCATGAACCAGAAGAAACCAATAATCAGGATCGGACCAATTAACCAGGGGATGATATACGTACCAATTCCCACATTGGTGCTTTCGGCTTTGAAGTTGACTTTCTGTTTGATGAGTTCCGGAACAATATCCCGGTCCTCAACCGGATGGGAAGGCAGAACGGTATTAAACTCTTCTGCCAGCTTTTCCTCCTTTTTTTCCTTGTCCGGATTTTCAGGACGAATCTTCCACTTGCCGGTCAGGATGTCGCCGTGGAAATCCACGGATTCCACGTTACCCCGCTGGAGCTCTGTAATAAAGAAGCTGTAATCAACCTTCGAGCCGGTATTTTCCGGCGAGGTTTTCATCATGATCAGACTGCCAACGACCAGAATCAGCAGGATAATAAGCCAGGGCCCCGTTGAGGGCACGCCTTGATTTTCTTTGCCTGGAGGCTTTTGAGGAGCTTTGCCTTTAGGAGGATTGTTCTGAGGGTTCTCCGAAGGAGAGGCCATATGATGTTCCGTTCGTTTGCTGAGATCTTTATTTTACCAGTTGCTGATGACTGCAATGATCACGATGTGCGTTCACTTCGGATCTGTCTCCGGTCGGAAAATAGGAAAATCAGACTACAGGGGACAGACGTTTAATTTGCATTTCAGTAACATGTTGCTGATTCTAAGAGAAAATCCGTCCTTCAGGCAATGGTGAGGAGCCTGTTTTTAGAAAGGATCAGATAAGCAATCAGCAAAATAAGTACTTCCGGCATGCGATGTTATTGCGACGATTCAGGGTTTCGGTACTAATCTTTCAATCCATAACGCACAATACACCATATCGCCTTCACGCCGTCCCGCCAGCCGATTTTCTTACCCTGATCGTATGTACGACCGTCGTAGCTGATCGACATTTCAAAGATACGACACTGGCGACGGGCGACTTTCGCAGTGAGTTCCGGTTCAATACCGAAACGATTCTGACAGAGTCCGGGGGCGATTTCCTTGATGACCTCTTTTTTGAAGAGTTTGTAGCAGGTTTCCATATCGGTTAGATTAAGGTTGGTGAAGCAATTTGAGAGCGTGGTCAGGAACTTGTTTCCCAGATAATGCCAGTAGTAAAGCACGCGGTGTGGTTGATCACCGAGGAAACGGCTGCCATAAACGACGTCGGCTTTGCCTTCGATGATGGGTTGTAACAGACGTGGATATTCTGAAGGATCATATTCGAGGTCGGCATCCTGAATCAGCATGACATCGCCTTGCGCTTCCAGGAATCCTGTACGGACGGCGGCACCTTTGCCCTGATTCACTTCATGGAAAATAACCCGGATTTGATTTTGGGCATCTTCATCGGAGCGGGCCTGTTCTTCCAGCCGTTTCAGAATCTCGCGAGTACCATCGGTACTGCCATCATCCACGAGGACCAGTTCTTTACGAATGGGAACGGCTTTGACCTGATCGATGAGATGTTCGACCGTCTTGCTCTCGTTGAAGATCGGAATGACCACGGATAACAGAAAGTCTTCAGGAATAGGGTAAAAACCGAGTTGTCGGCAACCGGCTTCACCCAGAGAGGCTTTCTTGGAGTCATACCATTGGTTCGTGTACGGGTAACCGTGTTCATCCGATTGAGGAACTGGTGTCATTGAGTGGAAATCCATGATTAACTTTGATACAGATTGATTAAGGCTTTGATAGGTTCTCTTCTGTATTATAAGTCGTAAATTGTATCTGCAAGAGGAGTTTCTGGTTCGTTTTCGCATTCGATGCTGGCCAGGTTGAACAAACCGGTTTACATTATCCAGACTGTCAGAATGATATTCCCCTTTATTTCATCCCTGCCGGATATTCCGAATATACTGATATCATAGAATTGAAAAGCGACTATGAAAACAACACAAGTTCTGCTCACAGATGTGAGCTCGCAAACCTGGATCCAAGAAATTCTGCTCAATCAGGAGAGTCATCCCGGGTTTTCACAGACTACTACGGACTGGTCGATTCACAAAAAACAACTGCATGGCGGACTCTCCGAAGGCGTTGATCTGATCGAAGTGAATAACGGCGCATTACAACTCTCGATACTGCCTACACGAGGCATGGGAGTCTGGAAAGGGAATTTTCAGGGCATTCCGCTGGAATGGAAGTCCCCGGTCAAAACGCCCGTCAATCCGGCGTTCGTGAATCTTTCCGAGCGGGGAGGACTGGGGTGGTTGAGCGGCTTTAATGAACTGATTTGCCGCTGTGGTCTGATTTCCAACGGCCCACCGGGAAAAGATCCTGCCGGCAATCCACTCGAATCCGAACTGACTCTGCACGGACGCATTGCGAATACTCCTGCACATTATGTGAGCATTGAACTCGATCCCGCCGACGGAGGCTGGATCAAAATCACCGGCAGGATGGAAGAAGGCATCTTGTTTGGCAGTCACCTCTTACTGGAATCGACTTTAGAAACCCGTCTGGGCTCAGCTGAGTTCCGCATTCGTGACCGCGTTACCAATCTGGGGCCGGAGCCTGCAGAATCCGAATTGCTGTATCATATCAATGTTGGTGCCCCTTTTCTGGAAGCGGACTCCCGCTTTGCGATGCCGTTTGAAGAGATGGCGCCCCGGGATTCCCGTGCAGCAGAAGGAATTCACGATTTCGAGACTTATCTGGGACCAACACCCGGATATGCTGAGCAGGCGTACTATTTTCAGCCCGTTTGTGATGAGAATGGCTTCACGCCCGCCCTGCTTTCCAGTAAAACGGGAAGTATGGGGTTTCTGGTGAGTTACAAAAAAGAGTCTCTGCCCTGTTTCACACTGTGGAAAAATACACAAACAGAGTCCGGGGGATATGTCACCGGGCTGGAACCGGGCATCACTTTTCCGAATTTCAGGTCCGTCGAGCGGGAGCAGGGCCGCTTGCGGGAACTCAGTTCCGGGGAGAGCTACGAGACCGAATTTCGCATTTCCATTTTGAATAATTCGGATTCCGTTGATGAGATACGGCAGAAAATCACGAAGTTAAGTGAAAAGCATCCGTCTGTCATCCATGATTTGCCCCACGCCCGGTTTTCGTAATTGTTGATGGAAGGCTTCTGATTCGATATTCGTCCAGATTGAGAATGAGAGCCAAAATAGATGAAAAATAGAAGAAATCAGTGATTTCATGACTTTCAGGCATCTATATGGCTGGAATTAAATCAATTGATTCTGATATATTTACTGGACTGATCTCCTTTGTGTATAGATCAACGCGTTGGGTGTTGGCTGCGGAGTGAGACATTTTGTTTTGGAGAAGTTGTTATTCACTGGAATGTTGCGGGAGATTTTCTGATCTCTTCGCTTTTTTTGATTGACAGTTAGATCGCGTTTTACAACATATCGGCCGGATCCTCTGATGTCTGACTCTCAGAGCGACTCATTGAGAACTGCCGATGAAGAGGCGTCTGAGTGACGCTGGAACGGATAAGCCATAGCGAGCTGTATCCCGGTTCCACTAACTTCACGAAATACACGAGATGTTCTCGTACAGAATACAACTTTGAAATCTTAAGCGTAGTTGGACTTTTTCTAGTATGGTTGATCGTAATTTAATTCGAGAGTTTAACATTTCTGACGAGGACCTTGATGCAGCGTTTGCAGAGGTCATGCCTGTCGTTGATGAGAACGGTGAAGAAACAGATTGGGTGCTCGACGATGTCTATGCTTCCGTCTCTTGTGCCTATGATGTGAATCAGATCATTGATGGTGTGATTCTGAGCATTGAAGGTGAAGAAGTTCTGGTTGATATCGGGTTCAAGAGTGAAGGTATCGTCCACATCGACGAGTGGTCTGAGGACGAAGAAGCTCCCAAGCCCGGTGATCAGGTTCAGGTTCTGCTCGAAGAAGTAGAAGACGAATTCGGATTAACCATGCTTTCCAAGCGGAAAGCAGATCGAATCCGCGAGTGGGAAAAAGTCATTGCCACACATGCCGAAGGCGATGTGGTTTCCGGAACAGTTGTCCGCAAAATCAAAGGCGGTCTGCTCATCAATATTGGCGTCAATGTCTTCCTGCCAGCCAGTCAGGTCGATATCCGTCGTCCCTCTGATATTGCCAACTACATTGGTCGTACGATCGAGTGTGTCATTCTTAAGATTGACGAAGCGCGCAGAAACATTGTTGTTTCACGTCGTAAACTGATTGAAGAAAAACGTGAAAAACTCAAACAGGATCTGCTCAACAAGATTGAAGAAGGCCAGATCGTTAAAGGTATTGTGAAAAACATTGCCGACTTTGGTGCCTTCGTTGATCTGGGCGGCATCGACGGCCTGCTGCATATTACTGATATGAGCTGGGGACGCATCAATCATCCAACCGAAATCGTCAAGATTGATGACGAGATCGAAGTGATGATCTTGAGTGTCGATCGCGAAAAAGAAAAAATTGCCCTGGGTCTCAAGCAGAAATCCCCCAGTCCCTGGGAACTGGTCGAATCCAAATATCCCGTGGGAACAAAAGTCATCGGACATGTGGTCAACGTCATGTCCTACGGTGCGTTTGTTAAACTGGAAGACGGAATC
>TARA_R110002111_G_scaffold148212_1_pt1 | contig 16571 bp, 13 predicted proteins | sample TARA_R110002111 | Tara Oceans TARA_R110002111 (sample SAMEA4397363) | marine metagenome | biome: Polar Biome; feature: [ZZZ] marine water layer (ENVO:01000295); material: water (ENVO:00002006), including particulate matter (ENVO:01000060) such as... | depth 199 m | reverse complement strand
AAATATTCAAGGAGAAGATCAGCAAAAACTTGATGTTTATGCTAATGAAAAGTTTATTCAAACACTAACTAATAGAAATATTGTTTGTGGAATTGCTAGTGAAGAAGAAGATGATTTTATAGCTATTAATAGTCAAGATGAAAACCATCAAAATAAATATATTGTATTAATTGATCCATTAGACGGTTCTTCTAATATAGATGTAAATGTTTCTGTAGGTACTATTTTTTCGATTTACAGGCGGGTAACTTCTGTTGGTACACCGGTAACTATAGAAGATTTTTTACAAAAAGGAAGTGAGCAAGTAGCGGCGGGTTATGTGGTTTATGGAACCTCAACGATGCTAGTTTATACAACAGGAGATGGCGTTAACGGGTTTACTTTAAATCCTGCTATAGGGTCTTTCTATCTGTCTCATCCAGACATGGAGTTTCCTGAAGATGGAACTATTTATTCTGTAAATGAAGGGAACTATATTCACTTTCCACAAGGGATAAAAAATTATATTAAATATTGCCAAGAAGAGGAAGAGGACAGACCTTATACTTCAAGATATATTGGATCATTAGTATCAGATTTTCACAGAAACATGATTAAGGGCGGAGTTTATTTATATCCACAAAGCTCAAAAAATCCTAATGGGAAATTACGTTTGTTATATGAATGTAATCCTATGGCGTATTTAGCGGAACAGGCTAATGGAAAAGCTAGTGATGGGTTTATCAGGATTATGGATGTTGAACCTACTGAATTACACCAGCGTGTGCCATTTATTTGCGGAAGTAAAAATATGGTTGAAAAATGTGAGGAGTTTATGTGTAATGCACAATAAAAAATGCGAACCGAAAGGCTCGCATTTTTTGTCCCTAAAAACTATTAGCAGAAAACAGTTTTTAAATTAATTAGCAATTTACTTTTTAATTATTTTATAAGAAGTACTACCTATTGATGTTTTCAAATTTAAAATGTAAATACCACTTTCCAAATTATACAATTCTAATATAGATTTGTTTTCTAAGCTTGAATAAACAGTTTGCCCTAAAGTATTATAAATTTCAGTTTTTATAATTTGAATATTATTAGGCATTTTTAAAGACAAAATGTTGTTAAAAGGGTTTGGTAATATTACTATTTTTGATAGTAAACTATCATCTATTCCCAGAGAACTATCTATAGTAAATAATGCAGTGTCATAAATAGACCAGTCTCCATTAGTGTCTTGTACACGAACATAAAATAAGTGATCACCTTCAGCTAAACCACTAGAATTTATATTAAGTATTTGGGATGATTGAGAAGGGGTTCCAAATACAATAGAAGTGCCATTTCCAACTCCAGGATCTGAATCTATAAAATATTCTGCTGAAGAAACTTCATCTGGAGTGAAATCAAAATCTTTAATATAGATAATCTGTCTATCGTATAAACTCCAGTTATTAGCATTGTCTTGCGTTCTTAAATAAAAGCTATGAAATCCTTCTGGCAAACTAGTTGTAGGAATTGAAAATATTTGTGTTAATTGACCAGAATTTGCATCAACACTCAAAGCAGTTCCATTGCCAACGCCAGGGTCGGTATTAAAAAAGTATTCTGCAGCAGCTATTGTAAATGTATCAAAACTTTTGATGTAAAAACTTTGTCTGTCGTATAAACTCCAATTGTTTTCACTATTGTAGGTTCTAATGTATATACTATTAAAGCCTTCTGCTAAACCTATAGTTGGGATAGTGAATGTTTGATCAAGCAAACCTGTATTGCTGTTCACAGTTAGTGCTGTGCCGTCACCAACACCTGGGTCTGTATTAAAAAAATATTCAGCTGAGGTAATGTTTGATGTAGTAAAACTTTTTAAATAAAAGCTTTGTCTATCATATAAGCTCCAATTATTATCACTGTTATATGTTCTAATATATAAACTGTGAAACCCATCTGCTAAACCTATTGTTGGAATAGAAAATGTTTGTGTTAATTGCCCCGAGTTACTATTTACTGTTAAAGCTGTTCCGCTAGAAATACCAGGATCGGTATTAAAAAAGTATTCAGCATTGGTTATACTTTGAGCTGAACAGTAAACACTAAATAATAATATAAAGGCACTTTTTATAAGTAGCCTCATTTTAATTAGCATTTGTATTAATGGTAACACTTAAAGTTGCACCAGGTGCAATTCTATCAGTAATATTAGTGATTTTCACTGTTGGTATACCGTTGGTGTACCCAAGATTATTGAAGGTAAAAGAACTGCCATCGTAAATACCCATATCAATACCGCCAACACCAGTTCCTATTGCAGGTGAACCCGCTTGTAAGTTATAATCATTTACTGTTGAATAATTGGTTACGCCATCATAACTTACAAAAAGGGGGTTTTGATTATCTAAGTTGTTAGAGCCAATTAAAGGAGCTACGCTTCCTGAACCAAAATTATAGGTCAAGCAATTCTCATATAATACACCATCTGCATCAGGATTATAAGTGCTAGTAACGTTATAGTAAATAATATTATTTTGAGCAGTAATAGTTCCTGCACCACTATCAGCATTATATATTGGATAACTAGAACTTGGAGTATAAAATATATTGTTTTTAATAGTTATTGATTGATGATTTTTTAGCCCTACATAATTTGATATCATATTATTGGAAATAATAGCATTTGTATAATTATTCTGTGTAGAAGAGGAAGAAGTATTACCGATTTGATTAATAACATTACCCCTAATAATTACATTGTTTACACCTCCATTATCAAATCCAAGATAACTAACAATTAAATTATTTTCAATTATAATATTCGATAGCATATTACTACTATTTATATAAATATCATCAGTAACATAAAAACCTGATATTTTAGTATTTGATGAATTTTCAGCTAAAATTATGTCATTAACAAAAGTCTTTGAGTCAGGGTCACTGTGTCCAAAGCCAACAAGTGTTAGTGATTTATCAATTGTAATAATACCATAATTAATTTCTGATGGATGTACGTAAATTATATCACCATTACTGGCCGCTGAAATAGCACTTTGTAAATCGCTATATTGGGCATTGGCACCAACAGAGTTGTCTACTGTAATTGTATTTTGAGCTTTTACTTGATATGCAAAAAGTAAAGCTGTTACTAAAAAAGATAATTTTGTTTTCATTGTTTTTAAATTTTAAATTAATAGTTATTTGTGTTTTCGTTACTTTTTTTAGAGTGTTCTTAATACCAGCCTCTAACGTTATAAGTCATACTTTCAGGTTGGTTTTTACCATAGGCCATGCCTACATCTCTGGCTGCTTGAATAGTGTTTACTTGGACTTCTAAAACTTTTAAGTCATAATTCCAATCTCTATCGCCTAAATCTTTTACACGAGTTGCTATTTTTGCATATAATGATTTTACTTGTGTAAAACATGATGATGTTGGTTCTATATTGGCAAGTAATGCTCCCGCTGAATTTGCAGCATCAATATCTTGGTTAGCTGCCCATATAGCAGAAGCTTCATTTAATTTTACTTTACAATCTCTATTAATTGTTTTAGTATAAAGTGGTTTAATTTTAGATTTAACACTATTAAAACAATCACTTGCTTCAGGAACACTTGTTAAAGTAAATAAGGCTTCTTCAAAATTATTTTGAGCTTCTAATGATTGCGCTTTTTTAACCATAAGATTGCAGTTGTTGTTGTAATATTCTATAATTTTTTGTTTTCCGTTTGAGATAAAACGTTGAATGTCTGGGTTTTTTGGATTTACCCGTTTTAAAGCAGTCATGTAAGCTTTATTCTCATTAGTTCCAACACCTTTTAATGTAATGGATTCACTGGAGAATAAATTACCAGCAATACCATCACCTATATATAAGGTTAAATCAATATTTAAAACCACCATTGGTGGCGCAGTACCAGTAATGTTTTTACTTAGAACGGTTATATTGGGTGTTATGATAAATCGAGAATTGTATATGTTATCGCTTATGCCATTTTTAATAATAATAAGTCTTAACTTATCTTTTAGCATATTTCTCGCATGGGCTGGAATACCCTCTGATTGTTCAGAAATATAAGTCCCTAGGGTTATGCCATTATCATTTTCTTGCCCAGACATTGCCAGTGACACTAAAAACATGACGCTATATATTATTTTTTTCATCTTGAGTCTTTTTAATAATTTATTTACCACCTAAAATTATAGTGGCTCTACCAAGTCCTTTCATAACTAATTTATTAGGAATGTTATATGGTGCGTTTTTTAAGAACTTACTAAGTTCGTTCGTGTATCTCCTAGCGTCAATAGCCCTATTCTTTTCATTGTAAAGCGGAATTCTAACTTGTTCAAAAAGCGCCATACTTTCAGTTAAATCTGTTGTACTAAATCTGCCTTTTACAGTATTGTCCGCAAGCCAATCTTCTATAATATAGCCTAGTTCTTCACCACCGTATTCCGTTTCTAAATCGCCATCCCAGTCGTCCCATTTTTGAATACGAACGATAATTTCTCTGCCATTTTCAAACATATCATCAAAATGAGTTTGTAAAGATTCGGTAAAATTATCCATATGAGCTAAAACCGCTTCTGAGAGTAACACTGGCAATTCTGCTGAAAAAGATGGTGCTCCAGTACCCACAGCTGTTGCCACTTGTTTATCTGTATAGGCGTCTAATCCTTGAAGATTAAATGTTACTGATTTTTTTGGACCTGTTTTGTTAATTGTCCATGTTAGTTGTAATATAATATCTGCTTTAGCTGTTTTTTTAAAAGCATCAATTGGGCTATCACTAATGCCACTGCCAGATGATTTTGAAGTTCTAAGGTTATCTTCAGCCATATTTGAGTTTAATGTTTTAATAACTGATTCCATATTTTTAAGTGGGAATCCTCTATCGGCCATCATTCCGTTTACATGGCTAATTACCTGAACTACTTCAGCGCTTTCTTGAAAAGCTTTTTTGTAATCTGGTATTTTTACAAGCGTGCCTTGGTCATCAAAATTCATCATGTGCCCGTTTTTAACACACCAAACGTCACTTGGCACAACCATAAGTGTTGGCTTTTTGGCTTGACTAAAACCAGAAATGCTTATAAATAAGATTATAATTGAAACCCCTAACTGAAATATATTTTTCATTATTTATCTTTTTTTTGATTAAAATCCTGATGTTAAACTTCTAACTATGCCTTCGCTTTCAAGACGTTTTCTAAGCATATCAAATTGTATATTTACAATAACTCCGATTTTATATTCCCGCTTACTTACTTTTAAGCGATCACCTGCTGCAATGCTTCCATCTGTAGCAGCCGAAACATATTTTAAGTATTCTCCACCATCCAAAAAGAATTTTTCAAAAAACTCAGCAAATTCACTTTCCGTATCTGCAGACTTTACTATTGGCTTTAGAGAAGTACAACCTTGACTTCCACCTGCATATCCTTTAAAAATAATGCCATGAACTGCATTTTTCATACTTCGTGAAATAGCATGTTTAGGATTCTTTGAATATGACCATACTTTTACAAGTTTAGATCCTTGCTTTGCAATGCCTTCACATTCTAGATCATATCGCCAAATTTTGGTATCTTCGTTTGCTTTGTTTTTTTTCCATTGGGCATTAGCAGATACTGTCAATGCGAGTATGAAAATTATAGTTAAAGTATTTTTTAGTTTCATTTTTATTTAAGTTGGGTTAATTAATTTGTCTAATAAGCATTCCTGCAAAGTATTTTTTCTTAGTACCACTAAAAGTTGTGTATTCAATAGTAGATGGGTTTTCTTCATCAGCATTATATCGGTTATCCCAAATCTGGTCTTTTTCTACTTTTATAACCCCTAATCGCTCATACTCTATAACTCCATTATCATTAAGTACTTGCTCTAAAACCTCGTATTTATCTCCTTTTTCTAAGCCTTCTTTTAGCCCAATTTTTGCGGTTATAGGGTCTGAGCTTATAAGAGGGGTTTTTGTTCTAAAAACCTCATGCTTTCTTTGTAGTTTAGCTATAACATTATCAATAGCCTTTATAGTAGCATTTCTTATTAGTTCTTCGTTTGTTTTTTTAGTTAACGATGTGCTTTGCAAATCTGCCCAAGAAGTTTCTGTACCAATGTATTCTAGTTTAAAAATGTCTGTTTCATCAAAGGCTTTTTTCTTTTCAAAATCTATGTTGCTATCTTCATTCCAAAAATCATTGTAAAAGATGGCGGCTACTTCTTCATTCCAAACGAGTTTGTATAAATGGGCTCTTGTTTTAATAACATAACCCTTGCCCACAACACCTATAACTCCCGAGGTTGCTTCAGATGTAAGTGCTATGTCTGAATTACCATATTGAGCTGCTACAGAAGTAATGTTACCAAGAATTCCTTTTGCTTTTTTTGCTACCTCCTCTTTATTGGTGTAATTAAAATCATTAACAATTACAAATGTATTTTTAATTAATGCTTCGCCAGCGTCTGCTAATAGTGCAGATCCGCGTTCACTATTTTGGGCTATTTTAGCATCTAAATCTGAAGCATTATAAAAGCCTCGTTCAGCTATTAAGTCCATATTGAACCCTCCAGATTCGCTTCTATTAAACCATTTAGAAACCATGATTTTTGCAATATTTTTAGCGTTTAAGTAGTTTAGAGCTGCTAAATGCTGAAATTCTTTTTCTTCTTTGTTGTCGCCCATATTTAAATCACCTGAAATTTTTGATAAAAATCCTTTCTTTTTAGTAGTTTCTATAAGGGGGGTATAAATAAAAGAAGAATCGGTTTTAGGAATCCTTCTAAGGTTAACTATATGATTATTAAACTTATCGATTAACGGGGCGTTTATAAAAATATCTTGTATTGCTTCACTATGCTCTCTAGCATCATCGGCTATCATAAGTGTATGCAGAGAACTTCGTTTGTATTTTATATCTAAAGTGTTTTCCTGACCATAGGCTGATATTATTGATAAAAAAAATAATGCAGTACAGAAACTACTTTTTTGCAAAGAATTCATTTCAAGAGTTTATATTGATTAATAGCAATAATCACTATAACTTGTAGGAAGAATAGAGGGAAGATTTAGGGTTGGTTTTGTTATTCAATATTACAGGATATGATTTACGACTGCAATCCGTAAATTCCCGTATTTTATTTCATAGAAAGTGTTTTTTATCCAATATTTTTTACTTTGGTGGATGTAAATCGTTTTTTCATGCAAAACCAACTTTTTCTACTGTTCATTTTTTTAAATTTTTGGATTAGCACATGCCAAAATATTCAACACAAAAATGATAGTATATACATTGATGCATTAATTAAAAAAGGGGATAGTTTAAAAAAAATCAACTATGAGAGTGCTTCATCTATTTATAATAAGGCTTTGGCGATAGCTTTAGACCATAAGAAAGATGCACAAGCCTCTGTTTTGTATAAGAAAATTGGCGCTTATTACCATCGTAAAAAGAAGTACACTGTTGCAGAAAATCATTACAGAAATGGGCTGCAGTTTGATAGTATATCTATTAATGCAGCTGATTTATATTTTAACATATGTCTAATAAAACAGACTTTAGGGCAACACGATAGTATTTTACCTTATTTAGAAACTAGTTTAGACATATTTGATGATTTTAAAATAACTAAAGCAGCTTGTAATACGTTTTTAAATGCAGGTACTATTTATAAAGAAAGGCAGTTTTATGACAAGGCACTTAAATATTTAATAAAAGCATATAATGGTTATGATGCCTTAAATGATAAAAAAGAGCTAGCTGATGTTTGTTCGGTAATAGGAAATATTCAAAATCGATTACATAATTATCATCAAGCTTTACAGTATTATAAACAAGCACTAGAACTTCAAAATAAAACAAATAATACTCTGGGATTGGGTAGAACTTACATAAATATAGCTAATACATCTGATAATTTAAAAAAGTACGATTCCGCAGTTTTCTATTATAAAGAAGGGTTAAAGTTTTTAAAACCGCTTACAGCCAATAGCGCTAAAGCTAAATATAATTTGGCTGGAACATACAAAACTATTGGGCAATTGCGTTTAGCGGAGAACTACTATAAAGAATCAATCCGTGAAAAAAGAGTTTTAAAGGATACCCTCTCTATATTATATGGCTATAATGGTTTAGTAAGTTTATATTTAGAGGAAAGTGCTTTACAAAAAGCTAAAAGCTATCTAGATAGTTTAACTTCACTAGTTTCTAAAATACCAGACCAGTTTGTAACACTTAACTTTTACGAAAATAAAGCAGAATATTACAGTAAAAGTAAAAACTATAAAAAAGCCTTTGAATATCAAATTAGGCATGACAACTTATACGAAGAGATTTATGATGAAAAGCAAGCTTTAGCTGTACAAAATTTGCAAGCTCAGTTTGAATATGCTAATAAAGAAAATGAAATATTAAAGTTGAAGCTAACGAATAGTAAAAATGAGTTAAAATTAAACGAGAATAATAAAAGCCTTAGAAATAAGAATGTGCTACTTTTAATATTAGGGCTTTTAAGTACAGCTTTAATAGTGAGTTATTATTTATTCAGATCAAGACAAAAAAATATAAAGCAAGAGTTGAAAATAGAAAAACTAGAAGCGGTTTATGACGGGCAAGAAATTATAAAAAAAAGGATAGCCAGAGATTTACACGATATCATTACTACTAATTTTGATGGGCTTCGCTTACGGATATTAGCTTTAAAACGTTCTATTAAAGTTAACGAAACGATAGATGACATAACTGAGGAACTTAAAAGGATGAATCTACAAATCAGAACGGTGTCCCATAGGCTTTATCCTTTAGAAATGTACATGGGCAAACAAAAGTTTAAAGATATCATAAAATCTAGACTTAGCGAATTTCAATTGTACGGAAATGTATTTGTAGAACTCGAAAATCAATTACCAGAAGTATTAAATGATTTACCGCTAGCAGCACAAAATAATTTTTATGGTATTTTATTGGAAGTTTTGAATAACGTTGAAAAACATGCGCTTGCTACTAAAATTATAATCAAAAATTTTAAGGACACTAAAAACAATTTACATTTTGTATTCGAGGATAATGGTATTGGTATTGAAACTAACCATAAAGAAGGTATTGGTTTGCTAAACATAAAACAGCGTGTTGAAATTCTGGAAGGTTCCTGTGAAATAGGTAAAACCGAATTTGGAACACAAGTGCATATTAATTTTCCAATACATAAGGCATCATGAAAATAATTCAATCTGATATTTTAATCGTAGACGATTCCGTTATTTTTTCACAGGGGCTAGTGTCTTTATTAGAACAATTCCCAGATTATGTTAAAAGCATTAATGTGGCACATAACTATCAACAGGCTTTAGGTATATTGTCTATGGAGACAGTAACCCTATTGATATTGGATTTAAATTTTGAGTCTGATGATTACAATGGGTTAGATATTGCAAGAAAAGTAAAGGCGTTCTATCCAAAAATTAAAATTATTATCCTTACACAGGAAGCAAAAATAGACAACTATGAAGTTTTGTTTAATGATATTGATGTAGATGGTTACCTCGATAAACAATTAGGCATAGAGGAAACGCTTGGGGCTTTAAATGCTGTAACGAATAACGAGAAATATATAGACAAAAACATCAAAGCGATGCTTGAGATAGGCAAGTGGCTCAATATTTCAAATAGAGAAAAAGATGTTATCAACCTATTATCTAATGGGCTTACACAAAAAGAGATTGCAGACCAATTACATATTAGCAACCGTACTGTTGAGACACATATAAAAAATTTAACAACCAAAATGGATGCAAAAAACACTACTCATTTAGTATCGATTTATACAAAGTATAAAACTGGAAATAGAGAAAATAATAGTTAGCTTTTGAAATCAAAATACCTGTTCCAGATTAAAAACCTTGGAACAGGTATGTTAACTGATTTTAAATTAATTAGAATCAATCATTGGGCTCTGCAGGAGGGTTTAGGTCTTCTTTCTCCGGATCTGTGTTCACTGTTTCAGTAACCTCATCATCTAACTGTTCTGCGGTGCAGGATGCAAACCCTAAACCTAATACAATCGCTAAAAGCGAAATTTTCAATACATTTTTCATGATATAATAATTTTATAATTACATCACAAATGGAGTATTTAATGAGGAACAAGTTTAGACACGTCTGGACACGAGGGACATGTCTAATACTAATTTTGCATATGATATACTTTTATATACCTTTACTACATGCAAAAACTTACTCGACAAGATGTTCCAGCTTTTATATATTTAATTGAGAAAATTGAACATAAAATTGATAATGAACAAGAGCAAGTAGTTAATCTATTTAGTTTTATTTCAGATAAGAGTTATAGCGACTCAAGTTTAAGAGTTTCTGAAAAGACTGTTAGAAGGGCTTTTAGATTATATGAAAATTTTTATTCTGAAAATATTGAAGACAAACATTATGTTAAGCCAACCGAGAGAACTCTTAATTTGCTTGCATCTTTTTATAACGGCAATGATACGTCATTACTATTAAATTTATTCAAATTTAGCACCTTTAAAAAGCGTTATCAGACAGAAATTACAAGTTTCTATGCCATCAATAAGCCAGAAAAAGAAAATTTAGATATTATTTTTAAAGAAGCACCACAAAAAATTGAAAGACTTAAAGATTATAAAAATGAATTAATAGATTTACTAGAAGAATTAAAAGAAGGGACTTTAGAAGATTTTATTAAATACTTGGCTGCAGAATCTATTGCTAAAACAAATCAAAATATAGATTATGATACAATAAAACACGAGCTAATTGAGTTTACAGAAAGACGTTTAAAACAAACTGAAAAAAAATACAAACGAGTTTCTTTCTTATATGGAATTTTTGGTAGCATTATACTGTTTTTTATTCCTGTCCCGCGATTTGATGATTTAAAAAGTTATGTCATAAATACATTCATTGCTCACCATACTGATTTAGAAATTGAGGATAGTGATTTTGACGATGATGATTTTGATGACGATGATTAATTTGAGATAAGAAATTCTGAAAAAAAGTTAAATCACTTCATTATCAGTAATGCTTTTTTTTATCTAAATTAAATCTTGTTTTAACTCTTTTTAAATGGTATTTGTTGTTAATAATAACATTTTCAAGATAAAAGAAGAGTCCCATATAAATAAGGTTTAAGTTATTTCCGAAAACAAAATAAATTAGTATCCCTATTAATGCTAAAGATATAATATACTTAGCACCCCCAATAAGACTCCCTATTATAGGAAGTCTAAAAATGAGGTTTTTGCGCTTACTTTGTGGTGTAAATATAAGATAAGAAAAAAAGAAAAATATGCTAAATAAAAACAGTATTAAAGACAAAGAAATAGTTAAACTACCATTCTCAATAGATAGATAAGCATTTAAAAGAATAAGAAGGCTTGGGGTTTTTGAGCTATAAATAGTTTTCTTAGAATTATTATAAAAATCCCCAATAAGGATAATTTTATCTCTAGTAAGTTCATCAAATTCAACGTTTTTACGAATCACTATTCTTCCTAAATCTAGGATGCTACTTGTAGATGGTTCAACAAATTTTTCAACCGTATAATCATTAAATATATAGGAGTTGTTCAATTTGCTTAAAAAAAACCCATACTTAATATTCGTTTGGTTTAAATCTTCATACATTTTTAAGGGTATTGATTTCAAGATTACAGAATCTGATTTTTCTAATAATCTGTATTTACTTAAATTCCCAGAAGGCATATAAATTGAAGCTAACCCATAATTTAAATTTTCATATCCTGAAACTATACTTTGATTTGGGTTTCCACGAGCAACAACCATTCTTTTTGTTTTTAACATCTCATTGGAGAGTGAATCATCAATTGGAGAAGCTTGATCAAAAACTAAATTACATATCACATATTTATAACTATTAGTTTTATTAAGTAACCTAAATAAGTCTAATAATTTTTCTCGATCTGTAATGTCAATATTTCCTTTTGGGTAAATATATCCATTAATATTTTGGTAATGATCTACTAGCATTCTATCATAGCTCGTATTTATAATACGATACTTCTGAATAGAAACCTCATTATGAGATTGTGTAGCTTCTTTAATTATAGGCCCTAAATAAAAAAGCTTACTAGTGTTTCCTGGAAGAATATGACTTTTTTGTATCAAAAAAAAAATAACAAGAGAAATGATAGCATTTACTACAGAGAAAATAAATCTATATCGTATTATCATTTAGAGTTTTAAATCTTGAATATTAATATCTTTACCATACATATTTATAAAGTAATTTTCTAATTTCTTAGAAATTAACTTTTTAGAATAATTATTGTTTAAATAAAAGCTTTTTAGTGACAAAAGCTCTTTTTTTATATCCTCTATGTCTTTGAGATAATAGATGAGTTCAACTGTATCGTTATTATTAGAAGACTGCTTGTATCGTATTTCTCCTTTAATTACTCTTGATGAATTGCTCTTAACATTTTTAAGATTTATTGTATTTGAATTAATGAGTATAGTATTTTCTCTTATAATGTTAAGTTTTTTTGTCAAAATGTTATTTTCATTATAACAGTTAAAATAGTAATAAGAACTCTCATTCTTAGGAATTTCAAAAACTCTAATTTTTTTAGAATTTAATAATTTACTTTTGTTGAAAAATAAATAAGAAATGCCATCATCATGACTTCGAGTAGGTAAGTTCTCAATAGACTTTAAATTCTCTAAGAAAGAAAGTGATAATTTTTTTTTTTGAGAAGATCTATTAGCTTCATATGGAGAAAGACATAGTTCGTTACGTTTTGAACTCCAAACAATCACATAATCTTTTTGATTTGAAAAGTGAATTTCAGGATTATTTCGTACCCTATCATTTGCCTTAACGGTTTTTCCTGTATTACTATATGTAACGTTTCCAATAACGTATACTATATCAAAAAACTCTTTTTCTTCTTGGGAAAACAAAAGTATAGGAAAATATATTATAAAAATAAAACGTAGCATTTTCAAATATAAAGACTTAAATTTATTTATGCGATAGCATATTAATTTTTAATATTAAAACAAATATCCTAATAGAAATCCTTCGTACTATGAAAAAGAACTTTTTTCTGGTCATTTTTTTTATCTTCTACTTCTTTAATTTAGAGGCTCAAGTTGCTGAGAAAGTTTCTCAAACTAAACTTTTAAATGATGTTTATAAAGCTCAAGAACTTATAGAAACTAAAAAATATGATGAAGGATTAGAGCTTCTCTTTACTATTAGAAAGTATATTGAGAGCGGAGGAGATAACCAAGGAAAATCAAGTGCTTTTTATTATACTAGAACTATAGATTTAGAATGCGAAATATATGAGGGTAAGGGAGAACTTGATAAGATGCTGATTTTTATTCCAAATATTCTTGACAGATACATGAAGGTTTTTAAAGAGAAAAAGCTAAGAGACCCTCTGGTAATTCAATTAGCTAATGCTTTAAAACGATTTAGATCTCATAATGATTACTCCAAAATACTTGATAGTTATTTGTTTTTAAAAGGGGAGCTTCTAGATAAGTCAGAATTAATGTTAATGTATTTTGATAACGAAATTAATTATGTAAATAAGAAAAGTAGTTTTAATCAAAATAATTATGTTGTGACTGATTTAAACCCAAATAAGGAAAGAGATTCAATAAGAAAATCGAATTTAGGTGATTATGAAAATTCTTATTATGATGAAGAACCATTAGATATTACAGAATCCATTGGAGAAATGATGGGAGAAGTCAATGAATATCAAAAAACAATACTTGGTGTTTTTGGTTTAGAGGCTGGCTACGAATCTAAAGACATAAAGATTAGTGACATAAATATTAACCAGAAAGTAATAGATAGTCTAAAGAAAGAAGGGTACTTAGATGGGGAAACAGAAAGTAGTTTTAGTATTGATGATTTAAAACCAGCATTTGAAATAGCAAAAAGGTTCGATACAATTTTACCTAATAAAATTCTTAGAGAAAGCAAAAAAAGTATTGAGAAGTTGCAAGATAGTGGCAAACAAAATTCTCTTGTATATAAAATGGAAAAGATGAGTATGCTTATGGGTAATTTATTAAATGATTCAGATGATTCATTAATTAATTTAGAAGAATTAAAAGAAAATATTAATACTTTTTCTTTAGGCACATCTGAAGCTGATAAATTAGAAAATGAAATAGCTAAGGCTGAAGGACTGTATTTCGTACATTATGTTAGAGGTGATTATGAAAAAGCATTAGAGCAAACATTAAAAATGGCAAATAGCGACTTAAATGATGATAAATTAAGATGGTTTTTTATGACTGCTTCAATATATACAATGAAGAGAGATTTTGTAAATGCTGAAGTATGGAGTAAAAAAATGATTGAATTTAATACGCCTAATAAGAATGAAAGTGATAAGGAAGAAAAGAATAATTATAAAAAAAGCGCTTATTATTTATATGTTAATGCCTTAGTAGCTAATAAAAAGTATGAAGAAGCTATAACAGCCTCTAATCAATTTGAAAACTTATTAAAGAAATCTAATTCAGATAGTAATAATGATAATACGTCATATTTAATGATGATTAATTCTTCTAAAGCTATAGCCTTTTCTAAAGTTAAGCAATACAAATCAGCAGATTTACTAGTAGCAAAACAAATAAAACAAGGAAACGAAATTAGATTAGACTCCGCTTTTTTCTCTTTTTCATATAGTAAAGAAACAAATACTAAAAAACCATACTCATTAATAAATACCGTCTCTCAAGGCTCGGATTATATCTTTTATTATTTATCGCAACGCCCAAAAAATTCAGATTCGTTAGTCGCTATGGGTTATAATAGCGCTTTAATTTATAAGGAATTGTTATTGAATACGGAAAAAACACTAAAGAAAAATGTGATTTCAAATAAAACAAATCCTGAATTTAAAGACCTCTATTATAAGTGGATTAAAGCTCGAGAATTAGCAGCCGATGTAAATTTTAAGGATAGAGATTCTGTATTAGATTATGCTATGTTTTACAAAAGAAAGTTAATGCAGAGTGGTTATGGTAATTTAACAGGTGAAATGAAAAATGCCAAACTAAATTGGAAACGTATAAAAAATAATCTATCAGATAATGAGGCAGCTATTGAGTTTGTTCGTTTTTCTCCTTATAATTTTCAGCAAAATTATAAGGAGAAGTTTTATGGTGCTTTATTAATTACTAAAAATTTAAAGTACCCAAAATTTATTAATCTTTTTAATGAAAAAGAATTAGATAAATATTTAAAACCTTTTAAAGATTCAAAAACAAATAACATTGATGAATTATATAATAATTTGGGAGGTGATTTATATGACCTTATTTGGAAACCTTTAGAAATAGATATAAGTGATATTAAAACTATATATTATTCACCATCAGGATTACTTTATAGCTTAGCTTTTTCAGCGCTATCTAACCCATCAAAAGGTGACGAATTATTAGCAGATAAACATGAATTAATTCAAGTGTCTTCTACAAAGTATATTGTAAGCAAAGAAATTATTAAGGGGTTTAATTCTGCTCTTTTATTTGGAGGACTTACATACGATTTTGATGTGTCTGTGGAACAGACTATTAATAAGTTTTTAGAAGACCAAGATGAAAACAGAGGGGATAAGTGGATAGAATTAAATGGGACTAAAGTTGAAGTAGAAGAAATTAATAAAATACTCACATCTAAGAATATTGATGTGGAATTAAGAACAGGAGCTGAAGGTATTGAAGAGGCCTTTTATAAAGAGATAGAGGCACCAAGCCCAAACATTTTACATGTTGCTACACATGCCTTTTACGAACCATATTCTAAAAAAAAGAGAATAGTTGAAGAAGATGAAATTAAGGAAGGTTTTGATAAGTTAAAAAAAGAATCTGATGATTTGAATAGGTCAGGTTTAGTCCTAGCAGGAGCTAATCATTTTTGGAAATATGGGAATAAGATGAATTCTGAAATGGAAGATGGTATACTTACAGCAAATGAAATAGCATCATTAGAATTAAGAAACACAAAATTAGTAACACTTTCTGCTTGTGAAACCGCTATTGGAAATTCTATAAATAGTGAAGGTGTTTTTGGTATTCAGAGGGGTTTAAAAATGGCTGGGGCCAAATCGTTATTACTATCTTTATGGAAAGTAAATGATGTTGTTGCCAAAGAATACATGGTTACTTTTTATGATTTTCTAATAAATAAAAATTTTAGTTTGCAAGAAGCTTATAAAAAAACGCAAGATTTAATACGAGAAAAATACCCAGAACCCTACAAATGGGCGGCTTTTGTGTTAATAAGAAACGGGTAATACATATGTTTTTTAAAAAGATACTATCATAAAAAATGCCAACCTAAAGGGAGAGCACTGAAAAAGTCTTTTAATTTGTAAAAGTAGTCAAAAGTTGATTCATATAACTTTGACTGTTTTTACATGTAATCGTATATCGTTTGTTTTTAAGTGTTTACAGATGTTGCGTTATTCGTATTATTCTACAATGACTAATTTTGCACCCATATTTTAACATTAATCTTAAATATGCTTAGTTTTTCAGTGCTCTCCCTTTAGGTTCGCATTTTTTA
>TARA_R110002111_G_scaffold4798_3_pt1 | contig 16738 bp, 32 predicted proteins | sample TARA_R110002111 | Tara Oceans TARA_R110002111 (sample SAMEA4397363) | marine metagenome | biome: Polar Biome; feature: [ZZZ] marine water layer (ENVO:01000295); material: water (ENVO:00002006), including particulate matter (ENVO:01000060) such as... | depth 199 m | reverse complement strand
CCATAAGTTTTTTAATTCTGACCACTTGCCTTCTCCAATTCCATTTCTTTTCGTAAGTGAAAACGGAGCTCCAATAAACATGTTCCTCTATTGAATTAGCTGCACCTTCTTCGTAGCCATTCCTCTTCATGAAGTCTGTTAATGTTTCGTTTTTATCTATCATATCCTTAAATCTACTATTGAGATACTAAGAAATAAACCATTCCACCAAATTTAATTTGATTATCTTCCTTCATATTGCCATAACACTGCATTACAATAAGCATGTACTGCCCCTTCTGTAATATCTGTATCATGGTTATGTTGAAGGTGTATTGGGTGATTTAAAAAACCTTTAGGAAATAAACTCAAATTAATTGGTTTGTCAGTTACTTCAGTAGGTGGTTTCCCTTTCAATGGTTTGTTACAATAATAGCACAAACCTTTTTGTTCTACAATATACTGTTCTCTAACAATACGTTTCTCTCCTTTTCTCCAGTCTAATTTTGAATATTCTACAGGTAATTTCATTTATAATGATTAATATATTAATAAAAAAAAAATTATCCGATGTCCCCGATTAGAATAGTGTTTTAAGGACTAGAAAGTACTATTGTTCACCTTAACGACCATTTCCTGAATCTCAATCAAGCGGTACACTATCTAATTTCAAAGTATGACACCTTGGTAGTGTCGCAATAGAAGTCATTTTGTCCACTCTCTTGTGCATGTGGGTATGCGTTGCATAAACTTCAATCAACTACTCCCAGATTTTCGGCTAGGTATTGGATTCCCTCATACTTTATTACAGGTTTAAAACACTAGCCTGACTAGCTGTTACTTCTTCCTTCCGCTTCATGCTTACTTGTCCAAGTATATCTGGACTTTCCCACAATTAGCACTTGCTCACTTATCAATTAGCATCGGATAATTTTAGTGGAATAAGTGGGATTCGAATCTACACTTGATGGATTACTCCAACCGCTCTACATTGAGCTATTATTCCGTTTGGATAAGTCTTTCGCAACTTTGTCCGTGTGCAGCACCTTGACGAATTGAAAGGCTCGTATGACTACCTATAACATAACCTTGGTGGAAGAAACTGGATTCGAACCAGTATCCTGACACGATACGCACCTCGCTCTCAACCATTAAGCTATTCTCCCAATTACTAGTCTTTCCTAGTTGTCACCGTTTTATAAAACTCTGAGGGAACATCATACGGTCAATGTGAAACTTCTTTTAACCCTTTGGTATTTTCATGGTTAGTTAAAACCATCAAAGAATCAAAAAATTACACATCAATTGTTCATAAAAGTGCGAACCAATGGCTTTGTACGTCCTAGAACGAGTAAATAAAATACAAATTCACTACCTTTGTCGTCAACTTGTGTGGGAATCAGGACTTGAACCTGAGCCTGACAACTTTCGTTCCCCGTGCTACACATCTACACCACTCCCGCATTTCTAGTCTTTCCTAGCGTCATACTCAATCTCCCCGTCAACTCGTAACAGTCTCGCTGGGCGTTCGTGGATTAAGTGGGATTCGAACCCACAACCTTCGGCACATACCGAACCTAATCAAGTCCCACCTAAATCATTTTACGTTTGCAACCGCTCAGATAAACTTGTGTTCTTTTTCGGTGTCCTCACCTTATGTATCAATAGGACCATTCTACCAATCGTAACTCTTAACCCAGTGGGGGAAGTAGGGCTCGAACCTACACACATACCATATAACTACCGCTAAGTAGCTAACAGGAATCGAACCTGTTGACCACAGGCTTCATGCCCGCGTGGTTTACCAATTTCCAATTCCCCCATATACCAATCCCAAAACCACTTGGGAAGTTAAATGTCTGACATAAGGTAATTACCCCTTATTACAGCCTGCACAACTCTAGATGCGTGGATTTAACTCATTCCGATGAGTAAGTATGGTGTACCGTGAAGCCCAATCCAGTTAAGTACAAGTACTAAGTCGGCATATCTGGGAGTCATTCACTACTCATTTTTCAATTGGTAATATTTTATCCTAAGTACATCGTATTAGACATCTTAGCGTGTCTTGATACTTCAGTTTCATCTTGAACATACTCATTGAATTCGTCTTGTGACAACTCAACTTTATCTTCTTGCTCCCAAACGAACATGTCGATAATCTTGTCGTAGTTCTCAACATTGTTAACAGGTGTTGTTAAGTTAAGACGTGCCTTAAGACCTCCTTCATTAACTTCTTTAATCTGTTCGTTCAATTGCTTAATTGCTACAACCTTATAAGCTTTAACTGCTTTGTCATAAGCAACTACGTGTGCTGCTTTGTTCTCTTTAATCTTTTCAATCAATTCAGCTTTATTAACTGTGATTGTTCTACTTCCGTTTCTTCTCATGAATTCACCCATTTTTGTTTGTTATTTCATATTTCAAATATACTCATTATTATTCATACTACCAAATTTTTTATACTTTATTTTGTAATATTAAATTTATTTCTTCTTCGGTCAACTTAGTTCCAACTGGATATTTATCAAATCTTTCAACATGGTTCTTAGCCACAACTCTATCCTTTACCCAAAAATGAGCATCATAGAAATGCCTTGTTGGTGTTTGTCTATCAACTGAACTCAATATACCTCTCGTTATCAATATGTTGTAATCACCCACTTTCTGTATGTTTGAATAGAATAACATATTTTTAGGTTTAACAATTTTCACGTTGTCTAATATTTTAGTAATCAACATGTAGACACCTACGATTACTAAAGCTAAAAATACTGATGTTAATTTGCTATTATACATAATTCAAATATACTTAAAATTCTGGAAATTCGAACGCATCTGGTTCATTTTTTCCTAAATATTCTTCAACTTTTGTTAATAAGAATGCATTTGCTTCAAATGCGTTCCTACATGTATCCCTTTCTTCCCAATATTCCTTGTCCCTAATCTTATTCCAATCATCAAATGTGAAATCATCAGTTAGCTCAAGTAGTTTTCGGTCAGTGTAGTTTAATAGATTAAAGGGATAATCCATACCACACAATCTTACAGAATGCTACCACTACGGACCCAATTAACATTATCACAACTAGCTGAGTTAATCTCGTTAAGATTAAGTTCACTAGATACAATGTTGTGCTTTGTACTTTAGTTAACTTGTAACCTTGGTGAGCACCGAACATGTTGATATTGTACATGTTATTATTTCTAAGTTTGTGATGCCTCATTTTTGCTGTATTTAAAATTTCTAAATGTTTCTTCGACATCCATCCCAAACCCTCCAATATTTTCGATTTGTTCTTCAAGATGACTTATTCTTTCACCAATATGAATTTGACTCAATTTTAATGCACTTTGCTCTCGATATAAAGAAAGTACCCTAAGTTTCATAGCATCTTTCATTGCTCGTTGCTCTGGTGTTAATTTTTTCATTATAGTCATTCGCCTTTATTTTTTATCTTGTTATAAGTTTCCAATTTCCCAATACCTTTTGGGATAATCATAGTCTGTTTTCCTTTTGCTTTTAACTCAGCTATGAACTCAGCCATAATTTCTGATATTTTCCTCATGTGACCTCGACCTGCTTCAGTTACTTCAGATGCTCTTTCAGGGTCAATCAAGTTCATGTAATCAACAATCTCAATGTCTTCATGTTGAGCTTCTTTATTTTCCTCCACCAATTTCTTGATGTCTTCAATCGAAGGAGTTTCCCTAATGTACTGTGACTTACCTTCTCCAGCTGGTGCAAAAAATACTGATAACTCACCTTGTTTGAATCCTCCTTCCATAATATCATCCAGCGATGCCAAACCTGTCTTCATGCTAAGTTTATGGATATCCCTTTCTTTAGCAACGTGTGCAAGTAAATCCGCACTCACACCCACTTTGTAACCATCAGGTGTAATATCAAATGGTTTCATAGCGTGTGGATACAATCCCTTCCATGCATGCTTTGGGTCTAAGTGTTGAGTTATCTTTATACCTTTAACCCTTAGCGATACCAATGTAATCACTCGATAAAGTTCAGATTCAGTAATATCCCAATGACCAAACGATAGGTCTTGTGCTAGATTGATTCCAGCTTCCTCCCATGTCGCCCAGAACGATGGTATTTTGTCTTCGATGCATCTATACTTCAATTCCAATTGTGGTCGTGTCAACTCTTCTAACGTGTTCTTAAATACATCTTGAGTTTTCATCTTTATAGTGAAGTTTTGTGTGTCCCTACTTCTAAAGACCATACCTTCATACCCAGCGTCACTTGCTGCATCTAACCTATCCATTAATCCAGACGTTTCAATATCAACAAATATTGGAGCTAACTTACATTGGTAACAGTCAACTATTGAACCATCATCCATTAAGAACGCTGTCTTAATTGAGTGTGGATTAATTGCCATAGCTTTCACAACTCCAACCTTCTCTCCACTTTTAAATGGTTTGTTGGAATGCTTAACGATTTCACAATCGACCCAGTTAATCCAATCCTTGTTCTCGTATACCTTTTGTACTTTCTTTCCCATGATGCTGATGTTTGATATTGCTAAGTTAAGTAAAATTAATGAACCAACCTAATTAATCAACAACATTATTTAATGCAGTTTTAACATTTTGGAAATGACTGTTTGTTTTATTAAGTAATTTCTCAAAGTGTTGGATGAAATCATCACGTTCTGCCTTAGTCTGAATGCCACCACCGTGACTATCATCTGCTCTAGCTTCATGACCTAAATTCATTGCGGCTTTATGAAAACTTTTTAGCATATCGTAAAATTTGTCTTCTTCTTTCTCAGTCATAATATATAGTTTTAATGTTTGATACCACTAAGATACATATTATTTCCCACCCCACCAAATTATTTCTTATATTTTCTTTTACCTATTAATTTCTTTTGGTCTTTAACAATTGCTTCCATAATCGTAAACACCTCAGCAAAGCAACTTGCATCGTATATAACATCATCAATCCTGATGTGTTCATCACCAACCTTAGCATCTAAAAGAAATTCCTTTGGTTCGTTCCAGATATGTGAATTGTTCGAACGATGTAACTTGTATGTTGTTGAGTCTCTACCCTTTTGAACATGAACATCATATTCATGCTCACCCTTTATCATTACTGATATCGTCTTCTTTTTGCTCATTGGCTTCTAATTCTTTAAGATTATGTATCTCTTCTGACAACTTATTTGATTCCTCTCTCAATACTTTAGCTCTATCTAACATTCCAATTCTAGCCATCTCTTCAGCCCCTTTCATGTGTTGATAGTAACTTGCATGCAGAATCTGCATCTTAAGTGAGAATCCTTCTGGCTTTTTATCTACCAATTGTCATCATTTACGACAGGTTCAACAAAGGTCTCTGGTTCATCATTAACAATACTCGCTCGAACCTTGTTATCAATCTTTTTAATCGTGGCGTTCGTATATTTGACGAAAAACTTAGATAACTCAAGATTCTCAGCGTCAGTTAATGTGACTTTGTTTTTACCTACAAGTATTGAAACTGTATTGTAGTCATGACTAACACTACTCATGTAGAACTTTAGACTCATGTTGCTCCTAACCTTATTAAAGAAGAAAATGTTATCATCTTTAGCAATAACAGTAGCAATGTCATTAGTCCAACCACCAGCGTTAACTGAGTTTTTGATATACTTAATCATATCAAATGGTTTTGGGTCTGTCTTGACAATAACAGTTGTAGTCGTTGTAGTCTCTTCATCAGAGCAACAAGAAACCAACATCAACCCAATCATAAATGTTAAGATATGTCTCACGATATTAAGTTTGCGTAGTCTTCAGCAGACAACAGGTTTTCAATTTCAGATTCGTCAGTAAATTCCATTTTAACAATCCATCCCTTTCCGTAAGGGTCGTTGTTAACCAACTCAGGCTCGTCTTCGATGTCTTCGTTAGCTTCAGTTACCAATCCACTTAATGGAATGAATAAGTCTGATACAGTTTTAACTGCTTCAATACTTCCAAACACATCATCAACAGCTAAGGTGTCATCAATGGTGTCAACCTCTACATATACAATGTCACCTAATTCGCCTTGAGCAAAATCAGTTACACCGATAGTTGCGATGTTTCCTTCGATTCGAACCCATTCGTGTTCTTTCGTGTACTTTAATTCTTCTGGAATATTCATAATTTAAAAAATCTCTTGTTGTTTATATAGTTCTTGACACTCGTAATACTTGTTCAAGTACCTCAATTTCACTAGACCTACACTATCAGCAATTCTAGATATCATACCTTTAGCAGTCAAGTTGATAACGACATTTTGAAGTGCCATTTCTCTTGTTAAGGCAATAACCAACATCCTTCTGTGGTATTTATTCTCACGCACATCATCTTTTACGCGAGGAAATACTTTAAGGATTACAAAACAATCCAATTCTGAATCCCATTTACCAATGGCCCAGTGTTTATTTGGTACTTTAACATTAGATACGCAATGTGTTTTACCGTGTGACCTAAAATTCCAGTGGTCAGCCAATCTTAGTGTACCTTCATCAGTAAAGCCCCAACCTTTTGGTTTGCTGTAATAAGAATGACCGAAAGGTGACTTAATTATTCGTTCCCATGTATTAACATGCTTTAATAATTCGCAGTGAATTGTTTTGGGCATGTGATGAATAAACTCTAACAAAGTTTTTTCATTTATTTTCATAGTTGATAATTCAGCTTCTCTTGTCATGATGTATAATGTTTGATGTGATTCAAATATAGACATAATATTCCATCCCACCAAATTTATTTAACTTTTTCTTTAAAGTCATCACATCGACAATACTTACATCCAATATTATACATCTCTTCATATGAATCAAAGTGTCTATGATAATCATGTCCACACTCACATTCTCGGTCATCACCATACTCAGGGTTATACAGACGTTCTCTTTCAACTGTCACCTTAATTAGATAAGGTGCTTTTCGGTCTGATTCACTAATGAATTTTTCATAGAACCAAGATATGTTTTGATGTAACAATGCCTTTGGGTTCTTAGCTAGACAGTCTAGTAAGATAATTTCATCTAGTTTAACACCAGTTTCATCGTCCTTATCATTAATTTCAACATGAAATAACGCAGATGGTATGTCTTCATCTATGAATATTTGAAATTCTTCTTCAGTCATAATCATTCATTATTTGAGTTTCATCATCCGAAATTTTGTAGTGTTTTGTCTACGTAGTTCATATCAACCTTTGACTTACGCTTGTATTTGAACTTTGGGTGTTAATGCCTCTACCAAATCCTTATTGAATTGTAGTGTTGCTTTTATACTACTCATCTTCGTCTTCAATTGATTCCATTGCTTCGTCATAACCATCCCAGTTATCTACACCAGCACCTTGTAGTGTACGCAATATTTTAATATCTTTTTGCATCTGGGTAAATAGTTCAAAACTAAGCTCGACTCCATCAGCAACTCCAAAGTCATCCTCACACCAAATTGGTAGGTCATTATCAGAACTTTTGGTTCCACTTACATTGAAGCTGAAGTAGTCCATTGCCTCAGAATAACTCATACCATCACTAGCTTGTAAAATCTCGATACATTTCTTTACTGAGTAAATTAATCGCATTGCATCGGAATCAACACCAATGATTGCATCATCAAAGCCATTGGGTTTAGAAAACGTTTCATCTTCGTAAGTCCCTAAAATTTCTTCTATCATATTTTTTGTTTTAGTTTTTGTATTTCTTCGTATAGGTATTGAGACTTCTCGTAGTCCTCAACTGTATTAAAATTCTGAATGTGTTTCTCGATACTTTCAACACAATCTAAAGGGTTGTTAAACTGATGGTTATAAACTGCTATGTCAGCCCAGTTAACTAAACCGTCTCGTTCATATATCTCTTGTGCCGTTTCGTATGAATCTCTCAACTCCCATTGCTTCTTAGTTAAAACTGTAAATGTTTTATTGCTATAGTATTTTGCAAGATACTTTTCACCAACACTTAATGGCTCTCCATAAGCATCAACGGTCTTACCCGATTCAATAAGGCTCTCCCCTGTAATTTCCTTCTCTTTAACTAACCTCATTTCTTTGAATTTGCGTGTTTCTTAGTCCACTTATCGGTACAATCGTTACATGTGACAGCATTGTTCTTTGTCTTAACCCCACATTCAACACATTCTGTGTTTGGGAACAATGATAATTGTGGTCTATTCTTCATTTAATTTTGGGCTTTAAACGCTCATTTATACGTTCAGTAATAATATCAATGTCACGTTGGGTTGGTGAATAATCTTTCATCATTTCAGATGGTATTTCATCCCAAGCACCAATATAATTAGTTACATTGAATCCTCTTCGCTTACATTCAGTATATAGTTCTTCGTATCGTTTTAATAGGTAACCACATTTATCATAAAAGAATTTAACATGTCCAGTGCCAAGTGTAAACAAATCTGGCTGTCCTTTCATATTAAATCTACCCTTAGCTATGCAATTAGGTATTCGTTTAATCTCACGATGCTCTGCCATTAAATGTTTGTCAGTTAATACAGATGCTCTAATACCTACGTTAATTCTAGTCATACCATAAATATACGTATTTATCTTGACATATCCAAGTGTTTATAGACCTAATGCAGTTTTTTCTTCAGCTGTTAACTTATTTAAAGCTATAGCTTTTAGACTCTTTTCTTGTTCAAGGTTGTACTCTTTAATTTAGTGGCACTAACGAGCAACTTTTAACTTGTTTTTTTTTAATTGTATATGATTATAAACTTATTGTGGTAGTATTTTTTAATTTATCTTCATATATATAGGTTTCCCTAATGACATTATTATCATCTATGTATTTAACACCATACATATAGTAATCTGGGTACGTTATTATATCAAATACAGTCCCCGACAAAGTATTATCTATTGTAGTTACCTCATCTTTTATTGTGAATTTTGGTTCGTTTTGATTATCTTCATGTTGGCAACAATGCAACCCAATAGTTAAGATAGATAATACTAATAGTGTTTTTAAATTAAATTTCATATTTTACGTATTATCAAATATTGGTAAAGGAATCCAATATGTTTCCATGATACGAATATAACAATAATAAATGAATAAAATAAATATTGTTCAATATATTTGACTGTTCATTGTCACTGAACACGTCTTTTGACTAAACACTAAAACTTAGATAAAACCTTTCTGGAGTAGTATCCTCCATCAATTGATGCTGTGATAAAATACACCCCACCTGATAATAGTTTTGTAGGTATATAAATTACGTTCTCACCACCCATAACCTTAACACGAATGGATTTACCATTAATGTCATAAACGTTGATTACAGCCGTTTTACTGAATGTTGCTTTGATAATAAGATTGTCACCACCATTGTATGCTTCAAAGAATATCTCATTCTTAAAGTTAATCAATCTAATTTGTGATGTTTCATTTTTACCATCATAATCAAATTGTTTTAATCGGTAGTACTTGATGTCGTAGTTATCTATTTTAGAATCGTATGAAACGTAATAAATTACATTTGTTGAGTTTCCAGCACCTTTTACAACGTGGATTGTTTCCCAATTAACACCATTTTTTGATGTTTGAACCTCGAAGTAATCATTATTTATCTCTGAACCTGTAGCCCATTGGATTAGAACTGTACTCTTAATTAATTTAACATCGAAACTGATTAATTCAACTGGCAATGTACCTAAACCTAAACAATTACTAAACCCACCATGATTAGTGTTCGTAAAATATGGTGATAAATTACCATCAACAATACTATTAAATGTACCACCTAAAGTTTGTGTAAATGTACCTGTTGTGCAAAATTCACCTAGACTATTAATTGCTATATTATTAACAAATGACCCGTTAACTAAAACCAAACCTTCGTTACTAATAATTGCAATTGAATTAGCAGCAGTCCCGTTAAATGTAACACTTCCATTAAATGCCCAAAAACCTCCATTATCAACTTGCAATACCATTCCTGTTGGTATTGTTCCCGTTTGATAACCAATACCTCCACTTCTTATAATAACCTTAAATGGGTTATTTGTAGATGATACAGGGAAAAAAGTTCCGTGTGCTATATTAGCAGGGTGTAATAAAGGGTCGAATGAACTATTTGCCCAGTTGTGACTAATTTCTACAGTATCAACTGATGTGGGAAAACAACTACAATCAGCACCACCATTTGTAGTAGACCAAGTATTAGCTGTAGTACGTGAATATAATGTTTGTTGTGAATAACCGTTTAAACTTAATACGATTATAATTAATGTTAATGTGTTTCTTAAATTTTTCATTTTACTTTTGTATCGTTCTTAGACAAGTTGATTGTATTACTCTTCCCAAATATTCGGAATGAGAAATTTTCTCTTCGTAAAAAGAGTATTGGTAATTGGTTCTGTCCCATCCATCAGGGTCCATTATTATAAACCCTTCCTCAGCCATTTCAGTGAACCACTGCTCAGACGTTTTTAATTCTATCTTGCTCATCTATTTTGTTTGTTACTTCTTGTAATATTTTAACTTGTTCACTGTCGAAGACTAACACCTTAACATCAGTTTCTTCACCATCGACTATAACTTTACAAAATCCCTTTTCGTCTCGCTCCCCTAATGTTATCGTACCACCTAATATTACTGAATTGTTAGCATTAATACTTTTTTAAATCTTTTAATAAACCTTCAGTAGTTGATAAGTCTTTTTTAAGCCTACTTATTTGTCTATTAAACTTTCCTTCTAAGTATTGTTTTGCTTCTCCTATAGTGCTCCAAAAGTCATCGTAATTACTATGCTTTGCTCTCCTGTTAATCTCCCCGTTGTACGTGCTTTTCATCCAAACACTTTTTTCGTTATGCTTTTCAACTTCAACTTCTTCTATTAATTCTCTTCCGTAACCTGTTCTGTATAATTTCATTCTATTTAGTTTTTAAGTTTAATAATCCGTACAAATGCTAAGTGTAACAACCGAAAAGGCAGTTATTACACTTATCATTATGCACCATAACCGCTACTAACCCATAATTTGAGTATATCATCTTTCTCTAAATCTACCCAATGGCTTAAATGGTTTATAGTTAAATTCCATTTTTCTTTTTCAGAAAGACGCTGCCACCAATCCATTGCATCATCTATTCTCTGAATCTTTTTAACTTCTAAATACTCATCTATAAGCACTTTAGTTTTAGTTGTTGGGGATGATTGGCTTCCCACTCTAACATATTCAGATATTTTAATAACTTCTTTTAAATCAAATTCCATATTTTTAGTTTTTAATTAACGGTGCATAACAACACCTATAAATCATTTCGTTCCTCAACGCTTAATAGCCAAACCTATAGCGGTTTTTGTTTCCCCTTGCGCTGGCTCTCCTACCATTACATATTTTTGCCCTGTAAAAAACGAGAATAATGTTCTAAAAAATTGTTTCATAAACAAATATATGAAAAAATAACGACACCACCAAAAAAAAAGGGGCTAAATACCCCTTTTGTTATTTTGTTTCTACTTCAACGATTTCCGTTGCTTCAACAACCGTTGGGTCTGTTGTAGTTTCTGAAATGTCTTCACCGTTCTTTTTCTTTTCTAAAGCTTCAGCCATGTGCTTGGAGAAGTTTTCAATGTTGTTTTGAAGACTTTTAGCGTCAGCTTGTAATCTTTGGTTACGTGCAGCTACTTTCTGCTTGTGGTTCTTTCTGTTTTTACTTTTTGGCATGTCTTTGTTTTTATCACCTTGTTATGATGCAAAGATACACAATTAAAAACTAAGTGTAAACACTTTTATTCCAATTCATCACGAATTTCCATAATCATTTCACCGATATAATCTAGCGTTGATTCAATGTTTAAAAAATAATCCGTTGTCATCTAATTTTGATTGGTCCATAGTTGTGTATTTAAATCATATTATACTTACAAATAAATATCTTACATTGAAGAAACATTCACACCACTACAACCTGAACATACAATTACATTACTCATTATAACTTTACCACAACCTGAACATACTTTTATTACATCATCTTTTTCCATCAGATGAAGATAATCCATTTTTATTTAATGTCAAGCACTGTTTTATTTTGAATGAATCCATTCTTAGAAATATCAAATATTCTCTTATTCCAAGTGAATAAATTGTATCCAGAATCCTTTGCTACTTTCTTAGCGTCACCGAATTGATAGACTTTACAACCACCAGAAACACCGAACCAATCCTTGTGTTCAGTGTTAAATATGTTCTTCCATTTCAATTTCATTGTGTTGGTCTTTTACGTTTCTCTTCATTCTTCTTCTTTTTAAGAGCTCTTCGCATGTGTATCTTAGCATTGACATCACACCATTCATTAGCGTAGCTCCTAGAGTCTTTAACCTTACTGTGAGCTCTTACCCATCTGAACTCATTGACTGTGCTACTAGTTTTCTTGATGACCTTTTGCCATATTTTATTAACTTGTGCTGACAAATCATTGTAACTTCGTTCAATGTTACTTATACTGTGCTTGGAGTCTGTATTGATGACTAAGTATGTCGTCTTAGGTAATTCCATTTTAGCTAACTCAGCCAAAGCATTACCAATACACATCGTTTCAGCATCAGTTGAATTTTTAGGTCTCGTTTTAAACGCACCTGCTTTCATGATTTTGAAATGATTACATATAATATAGAATGCATATCCTCCAACCTTGTGAGTTGGGTGATGTGAAGCATCTGTATTTATTGTAATTGTATTTACTGGAGTCATCTTAACGCTTTAACATAGTGATATCAACTGGGAATACTAGTACTGGCTTACAAGAGATAGTCTTTGGCGACTCACTTACTGTAACATCTGCATAAACACCTGTCTTAGTGTACTCTACTTTGATAGTTATCATACCTCTAGGTGTAACTCTTATCGCTGTACCAACGTGAATTGTGTTGCGACCGTTCCTTGCTGTTGAATAACCATAGTAGTTCCCTATGACTATTTCATTGTTTAGTGCATCTATAATCATTATTTTAATTTTAATACAATTGTATCACTAGCAGGTGATGTAGGACTACCAAATGTTAACAACACATCACCTGAGATAGAATCGTAATTGGCAATTGTAAGTGTCCTTGCATAAGTATAAGTTTTGTCTCCAAGGTAATCGTATGCAAAGGTATTTCCAGCCTTATCTATTGTACGCCACTGTCTCTGTCCATAATTGTAGCTATCAAATAAATCATACTTACCAGTTGATGTTCCTGTTGTTTTAAATATAATATTTCGCCCAATTGGTTGTATGTAATCGTTTTCTGAGTATACATAATAGTCTTTATCAACAATATCATATAATGGTGATGTATAATCAATTACGACCATCGGACTACCAGTTGCATTAGCATCATATATGTGCAAATCTACAGCTGTAGTGTTACTAGTAGTATTAGTACCAGTAGTGTCGGTAGTTGTTTGTGGTTGGACTATTTCAGACTCTAGTTCCTCTTTTTCACAAGATGTTAAACCGAATGCCAATGTCACTACGAATAATAAAAATAAATTTTTCATGTTTTGATTGTTTTAATGTTTGTTTTTTAAATATACAACAATTATTCTGTTAAAAAAAATATTTGACTACTTTTTTCTTAAGTTTTTAGTATTTTCCTTTAAGATTGGGTCAACTAAACGGTTAAGTGTATCGATTGCACTCTTGATTGCTTTAGCTTCAGAGTCTGTGAACTTTTGTTTAGCTGCTTTTGCTTGAATTGAGCAGTAAACGTTGTTTAATTGTAGTCCTCTTAACAATAAACGGTCATTTTCAGTATAGAATTGTTGTTTGATAGCCTTAACATGCACATCGGAGCAACTAGGACGCTTAGTATCTAGTACCATACCTGTAGCATCAGCTGGTTTTCTAGGTAATTTCAATGCAGCTGTCTTAACCCCTCTGAAACCTTTGATTTTGGCTACCAATTGTGCATCAGTTAGGGTCTCATCTTCAATAGACTTCAAGATTTCATCCATAGACTCAATAACTGTTTCTACTTCAGGTGTTGGTTCTACCTCTACAGCTTCCTCAACGATTTCTAGTACATCAATATCCTCAACCTTTAAATTAGATGGCACTTTCACTACTTTATATTTGTAAGCCATTTTTTCATCGTCACAGATACACCCAAGAAAGATACCTTCAATTTTTGCAACTGTTTTCTCATTAAGTTTACCAGCTTTAGCAAGTTTACATAAATCAATAATAGATTCTTTGTAATGCGTTCTGAATATACCTGTAAGCATATCGTTTTGCTCGATTATTAATAACGTTTTAACTAAGTTGAATTTAATTGATGTAGTTTCCATGTTTGTGTATGTTTTAATGTTCTCTACAAATATAAGAAAAATAAACCTTCCCACCAAATAAAAACTAGGTTAAAATAAAAAAGCCCCTAAAATAGGAGCTTTTAAATGTATATTTTGTTTTGTTTTAGTTAATTTCTGTTCTTTCGTCACCTTTCTTGTTAACTGATGCAGCAGCCGTAGATAGAATACCCATGATTGAAGCAGCTTCATCTTTAGTGAAATTAGATTCCTCACCTTTAAATTTCTTCAAAAATTTAGACCTGTTAGTTGCATTACTCTTACCTGAATCCACCCATAAAATATCCATGATAGCTGCATGATTCCAAATGTTGTTCTGTAATATACTCTGTACTTGGTTACCTGCCGTTGATGATATCTCATCACCACTTCCTTTCTTAGGAGCTTTCTCAGCTTCAGGAATACCTTTAGGTTTTGGTGCGTTATTTTGTGGCACTGGTGTTCCTAAACCTCTTAACTTCTCAACTATGTTTTTTTTACTCATGATTGTCTTTAGTAATAAATATCATTATCATCACGAAACTTAGGTATTATTTTATGTTCACCATAAACTTTAGCAATACCCTTAATCGTTGAAATGTACTGTACTCGTCTCTTTCCCAAATACACTAGAAATTTAGGTGTCATCTTAGGAGTTAAACCAAGTCGATTATTCTCAGTAACATCAACACCTTCGAACATCTCCTTGTGTAACCGAAACAACTCATCCGTTACACTATTCTCAATCAAGACGAACTCAGCACTCAACCAATCAATAAATGCGTCAGTAACTTCTTTAGCTGTAAAACCTAAATTCTCATCAATATCAGAAAACACCGTAGAAATCGTTGTGTCCTCGAATGTACCAGAGTGAGCTATAATCACATCGATGTTATCCTTACGTAATGTATACGTAGAGTTAAGATACTTTATAACTACAGATTTTATCTCTCTAGATTGTTCGTGTGGCCTATTCGTTAAATCGTACATTAATCCAACAACATGTTATATAATGATTCATTTCTAGTCAATAACTTCTCAAGTTTTTTTAATCCTTTAGTTTTGATTTGTCTGATATTTTCTCTAGACATCTCGTACTTATTACCAATTTCCTCAAGTGTGATTTTTTGACATCCAATTCCTAATGATGATTTGATAATGTCAGCCTCTTTAGTAGATAATACCGATAAAATTTTATTGATGTTGTTCTCACTGTCTTCTTCATTGATAGCTCTATCAGTTACCCCGAATTCTTCATCAACGATGATATCAGCCATGCAAAGTCCGTCCTCGTCTTTAATATCCAAAGATGAAGTGGTAGAACTGATTAATCTAACAGCTTCTTTAATTGCCTTAATATCCATCTCTGGAATCATGTCAGCCAATTCATCTTCAAATGGTGTTCGATGTTCAATACCCTCAAATAATTCGATACTTTTTTTAACTTTAGTAACGTCATTGATTCGGTTGTTTGGTAACCTCACTGTTGTTGCGTTAACAGCAATATAAGCTAAGATACTCTTTCTAATCCACCATACACCGTAAGTGATGAACTTGTAACCTCTTGTATGGTCAAATTTCTGTGCAGCTTTAATTAGGCCCATGTTCCCTTCATTAACCAAATCGGATAAGTTAATACCTTTTTGGATATATTGTTTAGCTACCGAAACAACAAATCTTAAGTTAACCTCAACTAACAACTCTCTAGCTTTATCGTTTCCTCCATGAGCCAATAATGCCAATTTATATTCTTCATCAGGGTCAATTATCTTAGTCTGATTTATTTCTTTGAAGTATGTACCCAAACTTTTTGCATCATGTTGAGTAAATGTATGCACAATTTTTATTCCTCTTGTAGCCATAAATAGTGTAGTGTTTTAATCTCGTTATTGGTCCATATCTCTCGATATATCTCTTTCTTTAATTGCATTACGTTTGTCGTGCAACTTCTTCCCTTTACCTAATGCAATCTCCAGCTTAACCAATCCCTTATCAGTCAATATGATTTTGGTAGCTAATACAGTTAAACCCTTGATTTTAGACTCTTCCTTGAGAGTCTTTAGTTCTTTCTTGGTTAACAGTAACTTCCTGTCCCTATAAGGGTCATGATTGTTGTAAGAGGATTCCTTATGCACTGAAATTGACATCCCTTTTATGAACAACTCGTGTTCAACAAAGTAACAATACGCCTCAGCAATTGAAGCTTTTCCAGCACGCAACGACTTAACTTCACTACCTTGCAGCATGATACCTGCTGTGAATGTCTCTATGAACTTGTATTCATAACTTGCTTTCTTATTTCGTATAATTACTTTCATTGTCTTAAATTTTAATTAGAACCAACGGTCCTTCTTATCGCGTTTAATAAACAAAACGTAAATTCCGTATAATACTGCACCTAATACCAATAAACCAAGTATTGAACGGTACAAAAGTCTG
>TARA_R110002111_G_scaffold74814_2_pt1 | contig 16765 bp, 12 predicted proteins | sample TARA_R110002111 | Tara Oceans TARA_R110002111 (sample SAMEA4397363) | marine metagenome | biome: Polar Biome; feature: [ZZZ] marine water layer (ENVO:01000295); material: water (ENVO:00002006), including particulate matter (ENVO:01000060) such as... | depth 199 m | reverse complement strand
GATTATTTTGATGCTTTTAATCGTCTAAAAGAATACCAAACAGCAACTAACGACTGGGTTTTCGGTTATCTCACTTACGATCTTAAAAATACAACAGAACTCCTAAGGTCTAGAAACTATGATGGTTTAGAGTTTCCTGATTTGTATTTTTTTCAACCTAAAAAACTGTTTCTAATTAAGGACAATAATGTTGAAATTCAATATCTACAAATTGTAGATGATGAAATTGAACAAGATTTGTTAGAAATTGAACAATCTCATAATCCAATAATGGAGCAATCTAAAACTCCAATTAAGATTAAACTCCGAATCCACAAAGACGAATACTTCGAAAAAGTAAACACAATGTTAGCGCACATTCAAAGAGGTGATATTTACGAAGCCAATTTTTGTCAAGAGTTTTATGCTGAAGAGAGCATGATTAATCCATTAGAAACGTTTAATAAACTGAATGAAATTTCAAAGCCACCTTTTGCTACGTTTTTAAAGCTTGATGATAAGTTTTTGATATCTGCAACACCAGAACGCTATATTAAAAAAGATGGTAATACTGTAATTTCTCAACCTATTAAGGGAACTGCAAAACGTTCAATAAATAATGAAGAAGATTTATTACTCGCTGAAGCGTTATCTAAAGATGAAAAAGAACGCAGTGAAAATATAATGATAGTTGATTTGGTACGTAATGATTTATCACATACTGCTTCAAAAGGAAGCGTAAAGGTTGAAGAGCTCTGTAAAGTCTATTCCTTTTTACAAGTGCATCAAATGATTTCAACTATTTCTTCTCAGGTTGATGCAGAAACAAATCCTGTAGATATTATAAAAACGACTTTCCCAATGGGAAGCATGACAGGAGCTCCTAAAATTTCAGCAATGAAAATCATTGAAGATTTAGAAGAAACCAAACGAGGCTTATATTCGGGTTCTGTAGGTTATTTTAAACCCAATGGTGACTTTGATTTTAATGTTATAATACGGAGTATTTTATACAACTCCACCAAAAAATATATTTCATATTCTGTGGGAAGCGCTATTACAGCAATGAGTAATCCTTTAAAAGAATACGAAGAGTGCTTAATAAAAGCTAAAGCAATGCGCGAGGTTTTAGAAAATTAATTATTCTAAATGCCTTCTAAAACTCTTTTTGACTTTATCAAAAATAAGCTCGACGCGAGTTGTTTCAATATTCTTAATTTTAGCAATAGCATCAAAATCTAAGTTTCCAAAAATGTACAAATCCACGATATTAGAGATATTAATTGGTAACCAATTGTAAAAACGTTTAAATACTTTAGGTGGTTGAGAAGCAGATAAATCTTCTAGCTCAAAAGCTCTTAAAATCGATGTTTCTTTGTCAGCATACAAATACAAATGGTTATTATGGTCTTGATGATATGAAATATCATCAAGCTCCGTGTTTAATACTAAATCTAAATCGGCATCTATAGTATAATCCTCACCTAACTTAGACAATTCGTCTTTAAGAATGGAATCTGTACTAATGGTGTTTTTATGATAAGCTTCTTTTTTAAAGAGTTTATTCATGTAATTATCTACAAGTTTAAAAAGCTCAAGTTTTATAGCCATTGCTTCAGCTTCAATATTAAAACCATGGCTATACAATTCTATAATACTTTCATCAATAAGACCGTTAGATGAATACATATTTTTAGGTAAAATTCCTGTAGACTCAGCAATATATATTCTGTGTTTTACATAAGGATGTAAATGTTGCACTGCAGAAAGCACCTTTTTATCGAAGGCAGTTTGTGCAGATTTTGACGATATTTCCTTAAAAGTGCTCATAAACTTAGGTTTTAAATTATTCCTTAAATCTATAGATTAATATAATGTTTTTTTATGACAATTATCATTTTTACAGCAATAAGGATTGTGAGACTTTGTCTTTATTGTATTTTTACGTAATGCTAAAAACCTTTAAAAAACATATAGAAACTAACCTAGAATTTCTGAATGATACAAGATTGATAATCGCAATTTCGGGAGGTGTTGATAGTGTGGTTTTAAGTGAATTGTGTAAAAGCATAAATTTAGATTTTGCTCTTGCACATTGCAACTTTAATCTGAGAGCAGAAGAAAGTAATGCAGACGAAGATTTTGTATCAGAATTAGCAGATCAATTAGATGTAGAAGTGTTTATTCAGAATTTTGATACGCAAGCTTATGCAGATGAGCATAAGCGTTCTATACAAATGGCAGCGCGAGAATTGCGCTACGATTGGTTTGCAGAATTAGCAGAGCAATTACAATTCGATTATATACTCACAGCACATCATGCAGACGATAATCTCGAAACCTTTTTAATCAACTTTACAAGAGGAACTGGTTTAAATGGTTTAACAGGAATTCCTGTTGTGAATGATAATATAGTTAGACCATTATTACCATTTTCTAGAGAGGTAATTGAAGCTCATGCAAGAGAGCATAACATCATGTGGCGAGAAGACAGCAGTAATTCTTCTCGTAAATATCTAAGGAATAAACTGCGTCACGAAGTAGTGCCAATTCTAAAAGAAATCAATCCGCAACTTTTAGATAGTTTTCAAAGTACAATAGAAAACCTGAATGACACAGCAGATATAATTGAAGAAAGTCTCGATGCAGTTGCAAAAAGAGCAATTACTATTATTGATGATAATGGAATAAGTTATAAAATTTCAGAATTTAAAAAAGTCAATAACCCAAAAGCTTACTTGTTTGAAATGTTTAAAGATTATGGATTTACAGAATGGAATGATGTGGTAGCTTTATTAGATGCACAATCTGGTAAGCAAGTGTTATCGAATTCGCATCGTCTGATTAAACATCGTGAGCATATAATTTTGACAGAGATTAAATCAGAAAATTTTGAAAGTATTTCAATTTTAGAATCTGATGCAAAAGTAGAAACTCTATTTGGTGTTTTATTATTTGATGAAGCAGATGCAATTTTCGATAATTCGAATAATGTAATTTATGTTGATAGAGATAAAGTTGTTTTTCCTTTAGAATTAAGAACTTGGAAAGAAGGTGATAACTTTTATCCTTTAGGAATGAAAGGGAAGAAGAAGATTAGTAAATACCTGAAGGATGAAAAACTGTCTTTAGTTGATAAAGAAAATACATGGTTACTTACCTCTAATGATGATGTACTTTGGGTTGTTGGCAAACGCGCAGACAATCGTTTTAGAGTAACTGATGAAACTAACAATATTTTAAAAATAGAATTGAATTGATTATAAAAGGAAACATTGTAGACATACAAAACCGTAGAATATTCAAAGGAGAAATCACTATTGAAGATGGTAATATAAAAAGCATAGAAGAGAAAGACTGTGAAGCGAATCATTACATCTTACCTGGTTTTGTAGATGCTCACATTCATATTGAAAGTTCAATGTTGGTGCCATCTGAGTTCGCGAAAATAGCAGTAAAACATGGAACAGTTTCAACAGTTTCAGATCCACACGAAATTGCCAATGTCCTTGGAGTAAAAGGCGTGGAGTTTATGATAGAAAACGGTAAGAAAACACCTTTTAAATTTAATTTTGGTGCACCATCGTGTGTGCCAGCGACAAGTTTTGAATCTGCAGGAGCTGTTATTGATTCTGATGATATTAAAACCTTAATGGCAAATCCAGATATCAAATATTTGGCAGAGATGATGAATTATCCAGGCGTTATTTATGATGATGCAGAAGTTTTTAAAAAGCTAGAATGGGCAAAACATTATAACAAACCTATCGATGGTCATGCTCCAGGATTACGAGGAGACGATTTAACTAAATATATATCAGCTGGAATTTCAACCGATCACGAATGCTTTACCTACGAAGAAGGTTTAGAGAAACTTCAAAAAGGCATGAAAGTCATTATTAGAGAAGGTAGTGCTGCCAAAAATTTTGAAGCTTTAATTGGGTTGTTAACTGAACATTACGAAAATATGATGTTCTGTAGTGATGATAAGCATCCAGATGATTTGTTATTAGGGCATATTAATCAGTTGTGTGCAAGAGCTGTTGCAAAAGATATTGATGTGTTTAAAGTCCTTCAAGCGGCTTGTATTAATCCTGTGAAGCATTATAATTTAGATGTTGGCTTATTGAATATTGGTGATAATGCAGATTGTATTGTTGTAGAAGATTTAAAAGACTTTAAAACAATTCAAACTTATATCAATGGAGAATTGGTTTATGATAATGGAATTTCTAATATAAAACATGTTGAATTCAAAAATCTAAATAACTTCAATACAGATAAAAAACAAGTTTCAGATTTTAGATTTGAATCTAATGCAAAGCAAATAAAAGTTATTGAATGTATAGATGGTGAGTTAGTTACAAATGAAATTATTGAAAGTGCAACAATTCAAAATGGGAACTTGGTTTCAAATACAGAAACAGATATTCTTAAAATGGTAGTTGTTAATCGCTATCAAAACGACCAACCAGCTATTGCGTTTATCAAAAACTTCGGACTTAAAGAAGGAGCTATTGCATCTTCAGTTGGTCACGATTCTCATAATATTATTTCAGTTGGTGTATCAGATGAAGCGATTTGCAAAGCTGTAAATCTTCTGATTGAAAATGAAGGTGGCATTTGCGCTATCAGTGATGCTGAAGAGAAAGTAGTCGCACTTCCGGTAGCTGGCATAATGAGTGACCAAAATGCTGAAACTATTGGTAAACAGTATTCAGAATTAGATGCAATGGCAAAACAATTAGGTAGCAAGCTTCATGCACCATATATGAGCCTTTCTTTTATGGCGTTGTTAGTAATTCCATCATTAAAACTTAGTGATAAAGGCTTATTTAACGGCTCAGATTTTAAGTTTACTTCTGTTGAAGTTTAGCGCCAGTTCGAGTGAATTTTTATTTTTTTTAAAATTTGTATCGAGAACCTAAATAAGAATCACTCAATATAATATCTAATTGATTATTGACTTTTCAATAATAGCTTAGTATTAATATATATTTCCTATATTTGATTAGAGTGCGCATAGAATTAGTCAACCCTTTGGCAAGTTTTCTATGGCATTCTTATTTTTTGTTCAAATATTAATAATATTAATCTGATAAGCTGATGACGAATGTAAGCGAAACACTTTCCGAAGTAAAAAATTATATAGACGGTAAATTTGAGAGAAATGGCCAAAAATCAATGGACGTATTGAGTCCTTCAGACGGTTCAAAGATTTCTTCAATTCCTTTATCGACTAAACAAGATGTTGATGCTGCAGTACAAGCTGCAAATAAAGCATTTCCACAATGGTCAGGAATGACCTTGAAAGAACGCGTTCAAATATTTTTTAGGTATCGTAATCTTTTAGAGAAGAACATGGATGAGCTCACAAAATTAGTGCAGCTCGAAAATGGTAAAACCTATGGTGAAGCAAAAGCTGAGGTTGAAAAAAGCATGGAACTCTGTGAATTTGCAGTATCAATGCCACAAATAGTGGTCAATGAAGTTCAGGAAGTTAGTAAAGGTGTAGAATGCCGAATAGAGCGCAAACCTCTTGGTGTTGTAGCTTCTATTACGCCATTTAACTTTCCAAATATGGTTCCGCATTGGACGTTACCAAATGCTTTAGTCTTAGGTAATACAATGGTTATGAAACCTTCAGAATTAGTACCTTTAAGTACGGTTCGTATGGCAGAATTGCTAAAAGAAGCTGGCCTCCCAGATGGTGTATTTAATATTGTTAATGGAGGTAAAGAAGTGGTAGAAGCCATTTGTGATCATCCTAAAATTGAAGCCGTATCATTTGTAGGCTCAACAAAAGTAGCTAAGATTGTTTATAAAAGAGCAGCATCAAATCTAAAACGATGTGTCGCTTTAGGTGGAGCAAAAAACCATCTGATAGTGTTACCAGATGCGAATCTTGAAATGACCGCATCTAATGTTGTTGCCTCTATGGCTGGCTGTGCTGGTCAGCGTTGTATGGCAGCTTCTGTAATGGTTGGTGTTGATAAAGTGCAGCATATTATTGATCGTATGGTTGAAGATGCAAAAGCAATTGTGCCTGGTGATAATTTAGGTTCTGTCATTACTAAAGAAGCTAAAGAACGTATAGAAGGTTATATCGATGAGGCTGAAAAAAATGGTGCTAAGATTTTATTAGATGGTCGTAATACAACTGTTCCTGGAAAAGAAGGTGGTTATTATGTTGGACCAACAATCATAGATTATGTCACAACAGATATGTCTGTTGCTAGAGAAGAAATTTTTGGACCTGTGATTTCTATTATAAGAGCTAAAGATTTAGATGAAGCTATCGAAATTGAAAATGGTTCTAATTATGGAAATGCTGCAGCAGTATTTACACAAAGTGGTGGTTTAGCAAAGCAAGTTATGGATCGTGCAAGCGCAGGAATGATTGGTGTTAATATTGGAGTTCCAGTTCCTAGAGAGCCTTTTTCTTTTGGAGGATGGAACGAATCAAAGTTTGGTGTAGGAGATATTACAGGACGTAGTTCTATTGAGTTTTGGACACAAAATAAAAAGACAACAACCAAGTGGAATCCAGAAGCACAAACCAACTGGATGAGTTAATTAAAAGTTTAAGTAATATTAATTAACTATTTAAAAATCAATATTTTAATTAAATGAATAACCAACAAATTATAAATGATAATTTAGACTATACTTTATTTTCTTGGGCAAAACAAGGTGGTCTTAATCCTATAAACGCATCACACGCTAAAGGCTCATATATTTATGACAGAGATGGTAAAAAGTACTTAGATTTTTCGTCTCAACTCATGAATGTAAATATTGGTCATGGTGATCAACGTATTACTGAAGCTGTTGCTAAACAGATGCAAGAAGTCAGTTATGTATATCCTGGAATGGCAACTGATGTGCGTGGAAAATTAGGAAAGAAAATTGCAGAAATTACACCAGGAAACTTAACAAAGACATTTTTCACTTTAGGTGGAGCAGAAGCCATAGAGAATGCCATTAAGTTGGCAAGAATGTACACTGGTCGTCATAAAATTATAACACATTATAGAGCATATCATGGAGCAACTTATGGAGCTATAACAGCAGGAGGTGATCCTCGACGCTTTCCAGTAGATAGCCAAGCGATGCCAAATGTGGTTCATGTAGAAAATCCTTATACGTATCGTTGCCCTTGGAATTCTTCATCTATAGAAGAATGTGGTGAACGTGCTTTAGCGCATTTAGAACGCGTTATTCAATTTGAAAATCCGGATAGTGTTGCTGCTATTTTGTTTGAAGGAGAATCTGGTTCTTCAGGATGTTTAAAATATCCACCAATGTATTTAAAGCGAGTGAGAGAACTGTGTGATAAATACGGAATTATGATGATTGATGATGAAGTAATGAGTGGTTTTGGACGTACAGGAAAAATGTTTGGTATAGATCATCACGATGTAACACCGGATATTATGTGCTTAGCTAAAGGTCTAACGTCTGGTTACTTGCCACTTGGTGGTGTTGTGGTAACTGATAAAATCGCAGAGCACTTTAATGATAATCCAATGATTATTGGGTTGACATATTCTGCACATCCAACCTTATGTGCAGCGGCTTTAGAAAATGTTCGCATTATTCAAGAAGAGAATTTGGTTGAGCGTGCAGCAGAAATGGGATTGTATATTGAAGCTGAAGTTGAAAAATTAAAAGCAAAGCATCCTTCAATTGGTGACTTTAGAAATACTGGATTGTTAGGATGTATTGAGCTTGTAAAGAATAGAGAAACAAAAGAACCAACGGTTCCATGGAACGCAAAACCACACGAAATGGAGGCTACAGGAAGAATGGCAGCTAAAATTAGAGAATTAGGCATGTTCACTTTTGTAAGATGGAATTGGATTTTTATTGCACCTCCTTTAAATGTGACTAAAGAAGAAGTTGACGAAGGCTTAAAAATCGTCTCACAAGCTATCTCTATAGCTGATGAATATTGTAGTTAAATACATGTTAGGAGTACCATTAAAAAACACCTAGGATTTTAAACTGAAAATAATGAAAAAATTAGTTCTCTTATCAATGTGCTTGTTGAGCGTATTTGCTTTCGCACAGAATGAATCAAAAGACTATTCCGAAGCCATTAAAATCATTGAAGTTTGGCTTGATGCACAAAGAGATTTTGATAATCTTCCAGGAATATCTGTTAGTATTGTTTCAGATCAAGAAAAGCTATGGTCAGGAGCCTACGGAATGGCAAATATTGAGGACAATGTTAAAGCAGATCCTAAAACCTTATGTAGTATTTGCTCAGTTTCAAAACTATTTACGTCTATAGCGATTATGAAATTGTATGATGAAGGTAAATTACGATTAGACGATAAAATTAATGATCTTTTACCTTGGTATAACCTTCAGCAGCAATATGCTGAAAGTGGACCAATTACAGTAAGGGCTTTATTAAGTCATTCATCAGGATTACCAAGAGAAAATACCGTTTCACACTGGAATAGCCCTGATTACCCTTTCCCATCGAAAGAGGAAATTAAAGCAAAATTGTCAACACAAGAGACTTTATATCCAGCTTCTACATATTATCAATATAGTAATCTTGCGCTTACATTATTAGGTTATGTGGTTGAAGAAATTTCTGGTAAGACCTATGAGGATTATGTGCAACATAATATTCTTTTACCTTTAAATTTGTCAGATACGAGCCCAACAATGCCAAAATCTTTGCATGGTAATCAATTAGCAATTGGTTACGGCAATATATCACGAAAAGGTGAGCGTGCAAGGCTAAACTTTTTTGAAGCAAATGGTGTGAATGCGGCTGCAGGATTTTCGTCTAATGTTGACGATTTAGCAAAATTTGCATTATGGCAATTTCGATTGAGAGATTCAACCATTACAGAAATATTAAAACCCTCTACACTTAAAAATATGCACAATGTTCATTGGATTGATTCTGATTGGAATGGTACAAGAGGTTTAGGCTTCGGAGTATATAAAGGCCCTAAAGGTGATAAATGGGTAGGTCATGGAGGTTATTGTCCTGGATATCAAACAAGCTTTCTTATGCACCTTGATAGTAAATTTGCTTATACTGTTATGATAAACGCTAATGGTGTAAATCCAAATAAATATGTTTTTGGAATACATGATTTATTAAAAAAAGTAAAACCCAATAAGAGCTCTAAAAAAGAGGAAAACAAAATTAATTGGTCTGAATATGAAGGTTATTATTTTTGGGACATTGCTGAAGAAGTATATATTTCATCATGGCAAGGAAATTTAATGCTTTTAGAGCTTCCTACTAAATCACCTGCAGAATCAATGAAATTATATAAGCACATTGAAGGAGATACATTTAAAAAAATAAGGTCTAACGACGAATTAGGAGAAAAACTATTATTCGAGCGTGACGAAGATGGAAATGTTGTTCGTATGAAAATATTTGAAAATTATATTTACACCAAAGAAAAAAAATAAAGATTTATTAAATCATAAAGATCCGCGTCATCAGCGTTCCAACTAAATGAATAAAGACATTGTAGAATTACAAGAAGATGTTTCCGCTTCATCCCTTTATAGTGAAGATTTAGCGCCAGTGCCTTCCAATCAAAGGACTTGGAGTAAATGGCATTTAGCAGCTATTTGGGTTGGTATGGCAGTCTGTATTCCTACGTATCTCTTGGCTTCATACATGATTAAAACAGGCCTGAATTGGTATGAAGCTCTTATCATTATTGGGCTTGCTAATTTAATTATAACCATTCCTATGGTGCTTAATGGTCATGCAGGAGTAAAGTATGGTATTCCATTTCCTGTTATTGGTCGTGCAGCTTTTGGGACAAAAGGTGTGCATTTAGCATCAGTAACTCGTGGTATTATTGCATGTGGATGGTTTGGTGTTCAAACATGGATTGGTGGTTTAGCTATCTATGCTATTTTTAACGCTGTTACAGGATCTAGTGGTGAGTTAGGACTTTCGATTGGAAAGTTTGTGAGTTTCGGAATTTTCTGGTTCATTAATATGTATTTCATCTGGAAAGGAACCGAAAGTATTAAATGGCTCGAAACCTATTCAGCTCCTATTCTCGTTATTATGGGAATAGCTCTTATTTATTGGAGTTATGCTAAAGCAGATGGGTTTTTAGTAGTGTTAAACCAAAGTAAACAACTTGAGAAAACAGCTGCAACAATTATAGAAAAAGGTGATGTATATTACCTTAATTTAAGTTCTTTAAAAGATAAAGAAGGAAATTTAAAAATTTCAGAATACAATATTGTTTCAGATGAAAATACAACATGGGAAGCTTTTACTGAGTCGCCAATTTTGATTGAAAACACTAAAAATGTTCAGGTACAATTCAGAAATAATGATGTGGTATCAAGTATTGTTAGTGCTAATATTATAAATGTAGAAGCGAATTCAGGAAGTAAATTGTGGAGCTATTTACTATGGCTAACTGCAATGGTAGGCTTTTGGGCAACCATGTCTATAAGTATTGCAGATATAACACGCTATGCTGCAACTCAAAAAGACCAGATTGCTGGACAATTTATTGGATTGCCAGCAACGATGATGCTCTATTCTTTTGTTGGAATTTTTGTAACCTGCGCAGCAATCATTAATTTTAAAGATATTTTAATTGCTGATGATGCACCTTGGGATCCTGTATCTTTTATAGCAAAATTTAAAAACCCAGTTGTTGTCGTAGTGGCTCAAATATTTATGATAATTGCAACTTTAAGTACAAATATTGCGGCTAATGTTATTGCTCCATCAAATGCTTTCTCAAACTTATGGCCAAAAAAGATAAGTTTTAAAATGGGAGGCACTATTACTGGAGTCATTGGAATACTAATTATGCCTTGGTGGTTACTCAACGAAATTTCTGGTTTTTTAATTTTTGTAAGTGGACTTTTAGGTCCAGTTCTCGGAATTTTAATTGCAGACTATTATTTAGTTAGAAAAAAGAAGTTAGAATTAGCAGAACTATATAAAGAAGAAGGTATATACTCTTATAACAAAACAGGATTCAATACAGCAGCAATGATTGCACTATGTATTGGTGTTTTTGCAGCGCTTATAGGCTATTGGGTTCCTGCATTGAGTTTCTTGTATTCCTTATCTTGGTTTACAGGATTCATTATTTCGTTTGTATTGTATTATCTATTAATGAAAAAATCAAACTAGCTTGATTACAAAGTATATTATACTATTCATATATTTTTCAATCCTTTTTTTAATTGGATACTTCGCGTCTAAAAAAATTAAGAGTACAAAAGATTATTATGTAGGTGGAAAACAATTAAACTTTTGGGTCGTTGCGTTTTCTGCAAGAGCTACAGGAGAATCTGCATGGTTACTACTTGGGCTTACTGGCTTAGGAGCAATGGTAGGTGTTTCAGCTTTTTGGGTTGTATTAGGAGAAGTTATAGGAGTCACAGTCGCTTGGTTTTTTATGGCTGAAAAATTTAAAAAGCTTACAGATAAGTACAATTCTATAACCATCCCAGACTATTTAGTCAGTAGATTTAAATCTAAAACGAATACGCTACGAATAGTAGCAGCAACGGCTTTATCATTATTTGTAGTAATATACGTAAGCGCACAAATTGATGCTACGGGATCAGCTTTTGAATCCTTTTTAGGTTGGAATTATTTTACAGGAGCAATTGTGGGATTTTTTATAGTCTTGACCTATATTTTTTCAGGCGGATTTGTCGCAGTTGCTTGGTCTGATTTGTTTCAAGGATTAATCATGCTTTTAGGTTTAGTTGGATTACCAATTGTTGCTTATTATTCAATTTCGCCCAATGTTTCGATAACTCAAGAGTTAGTAAAATTTGACCCTTCATTTTTAAATATTTGGGGAGACGGAGGATTTAATACCATAAATCTATTTACAATTATAGGCTTTTTGGGTATTGGATTAGGTTTTATGGGATCACCTCAACTCTTTGTGAGGTTTATGTCTATAAAAAGTACGGCAGAAATAAAAAAAGGACGTTGGGTAGCGCTTGTGTTTACAATACTTACGGATTCTTGTGCAGTACTTATTGGAATTTTCGGTAGATATCTTTTAACCTCAGTTGATGCAGATCCTGAGATGATTTTAGGCAATGGAGCGCAAAATGTTCTGCCGCTTTTAGTTGAAAAAATTATGCCACTTACTTTAATTGGAATATATATTGCAGCTGTTTTATCTGCAATCATGTCTACTATCGATTCACTTTTAGTTGTGGCTTCTAGTGCGATATCTCGAGATTTTTATCAACAAATATTTAAGCCCAATAAAACCGAAAAAGAACTAGCAAGAATCTCTAAAATAATTACGTTTTTGCTAGCAATATTAGCATTGCTAGTAGCCATGATTGTTGCAATCACAACACCAGAGCGAACCATTTTTTGGTTTGTTATTTTTGGCTGGTCTGGAATTGCTGCTACATTTTGTCCCACAATTATTCTGTCACTTTTTTGGGATAAATTCAATGAGAAAGGAGCTATTGCTTCCATGATAACAGGGTTTTTATCTGTTCCCCTTTTTAAATTCGGATTTGCGTCTTTGGAGACTGTAGGTGTTTATTTTGAGAAACTTGGAGAACTAGGACCATCATTTGTTTTGGCTATAATAGTTGGAGTGATAGTGAGTAAAGTTTCGAGTAAAAATAAAACGATAAGTGAACTAAATATTGATAATACTGACTAAAAACGTGTAAATTTAAGAAATCGATTAACTAATAAATTCAATACTAAAAATGTCAATTTTAATAAAAAACGGTCGAGTTGTTACTGCATCAGAATCATATATAGCTGATGTGTATATTGAAGAAGAAAAGATAGTTGCTATTGGAAAAGACTTGAATTATAAAGCAGATAAAATAATTGATGCTACAGATAAATTAGTGTTTCCAGGAGGTATCGATCCTCATGTGCATTTAGATATGCCATTTATGGGAACTTATTCTAGTGATGATTATGAAACAGGGACTCGTGCAGCACTGCATGGAGGAACAACCATGGTTATCGATTTTATATTACAAACTCAAGGAGATACACTTCATAATGCGTTAAAGACTTGGCAAGAGAAATCACAAAAAGCGATTGGTGATTATTCATATCACATGGCTGTGACTGATTTTAATAACGATGTGGCAAAAGAAGTCGTGCAGATGATTGAGGAAGAAGGTATTTCATCCTTTAAAACATTTATGGCTTATAAAGGTGCTTTAATGATTGATGATGGACAAATGGTTCAACTCATGAAAGTGGTTAAAAAACATGGTGGTTTAGTTACTGTTCATGCTACAAACGGAGATATGATTGATTCATTAATTGCTAAGAACAGAGCTTTAGGGAACACTGCACCTATATATCATTATTTATCACAACCAGAAGTTACAGAATCAGAAGCTTCAGCGCGTTTTGCAGATATGTTGCACTATACAGATTGTCCAGGTTATATTGTTCACATGACTTGTGAAGGTGCTTTAAATGCAGTACGAAAAGCAACACAACGCAATCAAAAGATATTTGTAGAAACCTGCACACAGTATTTAGTCTTAGATGCATCTTTATATGAAGATGATTTCGAAGGCGCGAAATGGGTTATGAGTCCACCTTTGCGTGAAAAGAAAGACCAAGTAGCCTTATGGTCTGGAATTAATCAAGGGCTTGTTCAAGTAGTTGGAACAGACCATTGTCCGTTTATGTGGAAACAAAAGAAAATGGGTAAAGACGATTTTTCAAAAATTCCAAATGGTCATCCAGCAGTAGAACATCGTATGGAACTGTTGTTTTCAGAAGGAGTAAACAAAGGAAAGATTTCATTAACTAAATATGTAGAAGTAAGTTCTACTAATGCTGCGAAAATCTTCGGAATGTATCCTAGAAAAGGAACAATAGCAATAGGAAGCGATGCAGATATCGTGATATTCGATCCTAAAAAAGAACATACTATTTCTGTAGAAACACATCATATGAATTGTGATTACTCAGGATATGAAGGTAAAGAAGTTGTGGGTAAAACCGAAACAGTAATCTTAAGAGGACAAGTCGCTATTGAAAATGAAGAGTGCAAATTATCAGCAGGACACGGACAATTTATTCCGAGAGGAAAAACATCGAAAATAGTAATTTAATAGAACGCAGAAGACACAGAAGACGCAGATTTATCGGGTTATCGCAGATGAATAATAAAATAATTAAAAATCTATTTAATCATAGAGATCAGCATAATCAGCGTTCAAATTAGTTAAATGAAAAACGATAACTTTAAATATTCTGAAATTACAGAAAAGATTATTAAATGCTTTTATAAGGTTTATAATACTCTAGGCTATGGATTTTTAGAAAAGGTCTATGAAAATGCAATGTATATAGAATTAAGAAATTTGGGATTATATGTTGAGAAGCAAAAACAAATAATGGTCTATTATGAAAATCATATTGTAGGAAAATATTATGCAGATTTAATTGTATCAGAGTCTGTTATTATCGAATTAAAAGCAGCGGAATCATTATGCGAAGCGCATGAGTTTCAATTAATAAATTATTTAAGAGCAACTGAAATTGAAGTGGGATTACTATTGAATTTTGGTAAAGAGCCAACATTTAGGAGAAGAGTTCTCACAAACAAAGCAAATTAATCATAAAAATCAGCGTCATCAGCGTTCAATAAAAAGAACAGAACATAGACAATACAGATTGAGCAGATTATCGCAGATAAAAGAGTTAACGAAAAAGAATAAAAAGATCATAATTAATCATAAAAATCAGCGTCATCAGCGTTCAATAAAAATACTAACAAAATGAGCAGAAAAGTAAAATCAGGATTGATACAAATGAGTCTTCCAATGACGGAAGGAGAAGGGACGATTCAAGAAATTATGAATGCTATGTACGATAAACATATTCCGTATATAGAAGAAGCAGGACGACAAGGGGTTCAAATATTGTGTTTGCAAGAAATTTTCAATACACCTTATTTCTGTCCAGGACAAGATAAAAAATGGTATGAGTCTGCCGAATCTGTACCAGGTCCAACTACTGAAAAAATGCAAGTGCTTGCCAAAAAACATAATATGGTGATTATCGTCCCAATTTATGAAAAGGAGTCGCCTGGTGTTTTATACAACACAGCTGCAGTAATTGATGCTGATGGAACCTATTTAGGAAAGTATAGAAAAAATCACATTCCACATACAACTGGATTCTGGGAGAAATTTTTCTTTAAACCAGGAAATATGGGTTATCCAGTATTTCAAACAAAATATGCAAAAGTGGGTGTCTACATTTGTTATGACAGACATTTCCCGGATGGAGCAAGAGCTTTAGGTTTAAATGGCGCTGAGATTGTTTATAATCCTTCAGCAACAGTAGCTGGATTGAGTGAATACTTATGGAAATTAGAGCAACCAGCACATGCAGCAGCTAATGGATATTTTATGGGTTGTATTAATCGTGTTGGAGAAGAGAAACCTTGGAATCTAGGGAAGTTCTACGGACAATCGTATTTTGTAGATCCTCGTGGGCAAATTTTTTCAGAAGCATCTCGTGATGATGATGAATTATTAGTAGCCGAATTTGATTTAGATTTAATCGAAGAAGTACGCTCTACTTGGCAATTTTATAGAGATAGAAGACCGGAAACTTACGGAAGATTAACAGATCTGTAAAATTGAACGCAGATGACGCAGATTTAGCTGATTCTCGTAGATAAAAAAATAAAAAATCATATGTAATCATAAAAATCAGCGTCAACAGCGTTCCAATAAAAGAGATGATTAAATTATTTAGAAAAATTCGTCAAGACTTAATTACTGAAAACAAATTCAGTAAATACATACTATATGCTATTGGTGAAATAATTCTTGTTGTTATTGGTATTTTGATTGCGTTGCAGATTAATGTCTGGAATCAGAATAGGCTCGCAGTAAATGAAGAGCAAGCTATTTTAAAAAACATGCATACAGAGTTTCTACAAAATAGAGAGAGTTTAAAAGTAGCTGTGTTAGGTAGTGAAGCTGCTTCAAATTCAGGTAAAATACTTTTTAATCTTATTGGAAAACAAAGAGAAGAAATCAAAAAACATAATATTGATAGTTTGTTTTTTATTTCTCTAGATACGGGATCTTTTAGACCATCTGAGAATACCATTTCAGATTTACTGCAATCTGGACGTTTGCAAATATTAAAAAATTCTAATTTGAAGGACTTGTTGCATCTATGGGCTAGAAATATGAAAGATTATGAGAGTACTCAAAATAGAACTGAAATAAAAATTGATGATGAACTTATACCTTATTTAACGGAGAAATATTCGATGAAAGATATTGATATGTATGGTCGTTTAAACTGGACAGTCAAAACACAACTTAATATTGATAAACTTCAAGTATTTGAAGATATAAAATTCGAAAACATATTAGACGATTATTTATTTCGTTGTTCAGGTAATAGGAACAATTTAAATGAATTAGAAAAAATACTAGGGACTATTATTAAAGAAACAAGATCTCAAAATGATTAAATTCTTTAGGAATATAAATCGACATCTACTTGCTGAATATAAATTAAATCTTAAGCACAAAACTTTAAGACATGGCAGAATATAAAAGACCAAAAACAAAAGCCGAATTCGATAAGAATTTCAAGCAGAAAAAACCATTAATGAATGATACTGAAGCCTATTACGAAGCTTCACGATGTTTGTTCTGTTATGATGCGCCATGCATTCAAGCATGTCCGACGAGTATTGATATTCCATTATTTATCAAACAGATTCATACAGATAATGTAACAGGAGCAACCAAGACT
>TARA_R110002111_G_scaffold6850_1_pt1 | contig 16767 bp, 12 predicted proteins | sample TARA_R110002111 | Tara Oceans TARA_R110002111 (sample SAMEA4397363) | marine metagenome | biome: Polar Biome; feature: [ZZZ] marine water layer (ENVO:01000295); material: water (ENVO:00002006), including particulate matter (ENVO:01000060) such as... | depth 199 m | reverse complement strand
TTTCATTTTAAAAAACATTAAACTTATAAAAACACTTAAAGGTCTTGAAACAACAATTAGGAATATTGAAATGAGCAATCCAATACCCATATATGGAATAATTTGAGATGGAAATACTAGTAAGCCTAACGTAAGGAATAGTACAATCTGCATTAACCAAGCGATACCATCAAACATTTTTAAAATTGTAGACTTATGTATTAAATCTTGATTCCCTAAATAAACCGAACATATGTAAATGGCAAGAAATCCATTTCCTCCAACAAAATCTGTTGCCGAAAACGTAATAAACATCAATGCAATAACTAAAACGGGATAAAGCCCCTCGAAACCGAGTTTTATTTTATTGATAATTATTTTACTCAATTTTCCAAAAGCGAAACCAGCAATACCACCAACAATCATTTGTTGAAAAAACAAAGGAATAATTGACCAAACACTCAAGTCTTGGTTAATAACCAAAGTCAAAAAGGCTAAGGTTAACACATAAGCCATGGGATCGTTACTTCCACTCTCTAGCTCTAATGTTGGCCTTAAATTGTTCTTTAAAGCTAAATTTTTTGAACGTAAAATAGAAAAGACAGCAGCTGCATCTGTTGAAGACACAATTGAACCTAACAACATGCTTTCATAAATAGTGAAATCTGTAACAAACCAAACAAATGTACCTAAAGAAACAGCTGTTAGTAAAACACCTAATGTTGAAAGCATGAGACCTTCTCTAAGAATAGGTTTTACAGCTTTAAAGCTTGTATCTAAACCTCCTGAAAACAAAATAAAGTTAAGAGAAACGATACCAATAAACTGTGCTAACTTAGGATCGTCAAAACGGATACCTCCTATACCATCGGAACCTGCTAACATTCCTATAGCTAAAAAGAGCAATAAAGTTGGAACCCCAAATCTATAAGACGTCTTACCAACTATGATACTTATAAAAAGTAATAGAGAGCCTACTAGTAATATATTTTCAATGGTTAAATTCATTCTTTCGTAGCCTTAAATCAGTCTACGCAAATTTACCTTTTTTATCAAAAAAATATAGAAAAATAAGAACTTTAAAAGGATGGCATAAGTGTTAATTATTAGCTTCTAAAAACACATCATAATACACCAACATGCTGCTTAGCTTCTTCAAATTCCGCGACCATATCTTCTACAATTTTCGAAACTGGTTTCACATCGTGTATTAAACCTGCTATTTGCCCAATCTCTAATTCTCCATCTTCTAAGTCGCCCTCAAACATTCCTCGTTTGGCTCTAGCTCTTCCTAATAATTCTTTAAGTTGTTCTGGTGTTGGACTTGTTTTATAGAGTTCTTGTAATTCGTTGTAGAATTTGTTTTTCACCAATCTCACAGGTGCTAATTCTTTTAAGGTTAATTGCGTATCTCCTTCTGTAGCATCAACAACCACTTGCTTAAAAGCTTGGTGCGCTGAAGATTCTTCACTGGCTACAAATCGGCTACCAACCTGTACACCATCTGCTCCTAAAACCATACAGGCTAACATAGCTTTACCAGTGGCAATGCCTCCTGCTGCAATTAGAGGTATTTGAAGTTGCTCCTTTACCATTGGTATTAAAGTTAACGTAGTCGTTTCATCTCTTCCGTTATGTCCTCCTGCCTCAAAACCTTCTGCTACAATAGCATCTACACCTGCATCTTGTGCTTTTAATGCAAATTTTACACTACTCACTACATGTACTACTATAATCCCTTTCTCTTGCAACCATTTGGTCCATGTCTTAGGATTTCCGGCAGAAGTAAAAACTACTTTCACACCTTCCTCAACAATAATATCCATTATTTCTTGAACATTTGGATATAGCATTGGCACGTTGACACCAAAAGGTTGATCTGTTGCTGATTTACATTTTTGAATATGCTCTCGCAATACATCAGGATACATTGATCCTGCTCCAATTAAGCCTAAGATACCTGAGTTACTTGCTGCCGAAGCTAGTTTCCAGCCGCTATTCCAAATCATTCCTGCTTGGATAATTGGATATTTTATATTGAAAAGTGATGTGATTCTATTTGCCATGTTTCGAAATTATATCTGTCCTAATAGAGTATAAATTTCGGCAATTCAAGTGAATTTCACGATTGAAAATGAGGATAATTTTAGTCCACTCTGTTCTCGATACAATTTCTCATGCTTCGAAATCACTCGAACTGACGTTACATTTATAAACGAATTATACATTAAGCTATTAAATAAGAATACAGATTATTCTCTGAAACGCGTCAATTCGAGTAAATTACAAGAATGAAATGAAAGTAATTTGTATAGAGAATAAGCGTTTCAATTCTAAATGGTTCTCGATATGATTTCTTGTGACTCAAAATCACTTGAACTGAGGCTAATTCTTAATTAGACCTTTTAATGAACTTAAATGTTTTAGAGTTATTCGTAGTAGATAATTTAATGATATAAATGCCTGAAGCTAAATTTGAAACATTAATATAGTTTGAAGCTTCGGTTACCAATTGATGCATCACTTCTTGTCCTAATTGATTATAAATAGAGACTTTTAATTCATTTTCTGTAGAAGGTATTTCAATATTAAGCTTTGTCGCTACTGGATTTGGATAAAAACTAAAAGCCTCAATTTCCATTTCATCTAAAGACAGTGCATTGCTTCTCGCTAAATCCAAGTCTGGAATGCCATAGCCTAAAAAATCATCTGGTGTTGTATATTGCGAAGCTGATTGCCTAACAAAATCCATGATTTCAGTTGGTAATGCATCTGGTAATGCTTGCCATAATGACGCAATACCACCACACATAATTGGTCCACTAAACGATGTGCCATTATTCTGCACAATTCCACCGAATTCATCTATAACATAAGCCGCTCCTCCTCTAGCAACTACATCTGGTTTTTGATATCCAACTTGGGCAGCACTGCCTTGCGAACTAAATGTCACATAATTGCCATCTGCATTTACAGCTCCAATACTTAATACATTTGGTGAATCTGCAGGTGCACCAACGGTTTGCCAACTCGTTGCTCCAGAATTCCCTGCACTAACAACTACTAAAATACCTTTCTCGGCTGCTATGGAAGCACCTTTAGTGATATAGGTGACTTGTCCGTTCATATCTGCAGGTGTATAATCGTAATTAGAATTATCAAATGTTTGGTAGCCTAAAGACGTATTAATCAAATCTACACCTAAACTATCTGCACGTTCAGCAGCTTCTACCCAATAACTTTCTTCAACCGGATTTTCACTGCCAGAATCTTCCGTTCTAAACAAATAATAAGAAGCATCTGGAGCTGTACCAACATATTGATCTTGCACAAATGCAGCCATTGTACTCAACACTTTTGTACCATGATTATTACCAGTAAATGCATACACATCTGGGTTTCTATCTACAAAATCATAACCATTCAATAAATCACTATTATCTCTTAACCGTTGAAACGCAGACATAGTATTTACGTTTGGGAAACCAGCATCCATAACAGCAATGGTAATACCTTCGCCTGTAAAATCTGCCATATGCAAATTGTCTGCATTAATCATTTCTACCTGGTTTTGTGTATCTCCATAAGTAAATGCGATAGTTTCATTTTCAACTTCCCATTTATTCAAATTGGAGGAGCTTCTTGATGCTGTATTTAAACTTTGATTGGCAAAATCGATACTTTCAACATAATTTAGATTCGATAAAGCATTAATATCTTCTTCTGTTCCTCTAACATGAATGGCATTAAACCATTTAGACTTTGCCATGACTGTAATCCCAGTTTGAAGTTTTAAATCTGAAATATAAGTTTCATTAACAGGCACATCACGTTCATCAATAGCAACATTATGATTTTGCTTTCTATCAATGGCTTTTTGAGAAAGAATACTAATAGGATTAGCAATTGAAGCGGCAACGTTAGGTTTGTCCATGAGATAAATCCATGCATCTTCTTGGGCAAAACCTTTTCCAATAACAAGAAATAAGAGTAATAATGTAAAAATGTTTTTCATGGATTTGATTATTTGGGTTTAAAGTTTTAGTCAGTATAAAGAAACTAAACCTTTCAAGTTTTAAAATATTGAAATAAAATTAAGTCAATTAAAACGTCAATTGCAAGTTAAGAAATTACTCCTGAACCTAATAACTCATCTCCTATATACCAAGCTACAAACTGACCTTCGGTAATTGCAGATTGTTTATGTTTAAACTCAACATATAAACCAGACGCTACTTTATGTAAAGTTGCTTTTTCTAAATTTTGTCTATATCTAATTCTTGCCATTACAGACATGGTTTCTCCTTCGTTTATCGCTAAATCTTGGCGAACCCAATGCAATTCTTCGTTAGTAACAAACAACACATTTCTGTACAAACCAGGATGTTCTTTACCTTGACCTGTATATATAATATTGTCTTTTACATCTGTATCTATAACAAACAAAGGTTCTACTGTTCCTCCAACACCTAAACCTTTTCTTTGACCTTTGGTAAAATAGTGTGCCCCTTGATGTTTACCAACTACTTTTCCATCTGCTAAATGATATGTTGGTTTTTTAGACAAAAATTCTAATTCATTCTCTTTGGAATCGAATTGAGGCAATTGGTTATTGTAAATTTCAAACTCAGAATCAACTTCAACAATATCACCTTCTTTTGGTTTTAATTGTTGTTGCAAAAATTCTGGCAATCTTACTTTACCAATAAAACACAAACCTTGAGAATCCTTCTTTTCGGCCGTAATTAAATCTTGCGCTTTAGCGATTTCTCTAACCTCTGGTTTTTGTAATTCGCCAATAGGAAATAATGCTTTTGCTAATTGCTGTTGAGACAATTGACAAAGAAAATAAGATTGGTCTTTATTATCGTCAGCACCAGCTAACAACTGATGGATTTCTTTTCCATCTTTTTCAATCGTTCCCTTTCTGCAATAATGACCAGTTGCTACGTAATCTGCACCTAATTCTAAAGCGATGTCCATAAAGACATCAAACTTTATTTCGCGATTACAGAGCACATCAGGATTTGGTGTACGTCCTTTTTCGTATTCATTAAACATATAATCTACAATACGCTCTTTGTATTGCACGCTTAAATCTACCGTTTGAAAAGGAATACCTAATTTATCTGCAACCAACATGGCATCATTGCTATCCTCTAACCAAGGACATTCATCTGAAATGGTCACGGAATCATCGTGCCAATTTTTCATAAACAGACCAATAACCTCATAGCCTTGCTCTTTTAAAAGATAAGCTGCAACACTAGAATCTACTCCTCCTGAAAGTCCTACAATGACTCTTTTCATATTAATTAATCTCTTATTATCTGAAAGTCAGTTCGCGTGATTCTGATTTCTTAATCAGAATTCTATCGAGAACCTTCATAACTTTAATTGCTTGTCGATACAAAATTCAAAAAAATGAATTTCACTCGAAGTGACGAATTTGTTCAAACGCAATCACACCTCTATTAGTTTCATAATTAGTTCGAAAAACTTCGGCAAAATTACAAAATAAAAAAGGCAATCCTATTAAGATTGCCATTCTGAAATTCTATTACCAGCATAGTTTTATGCTATTCTTTCTTATATAGGACTTCTTGTGTGGTGTGGTCTATTTTTTTTGTAAGTTCGCCTCCTTTATAATATTTCCAAATGCCTTTTTTCTGACTTTCAATATAATTACCCTCAGAAGTAATATGCCCTTCAGCATCATAATGAATGGTGTTACCGTCTAAATCGTCGTTTTTATAATTGGCATGTCTTAACAACACGTCTTCCTCTGAATACCACTTTGATTCTCCATGAAGCATGCCATTTTTATAGTTAGCACTCTCAGCTACCTTTCCATTCTTAAAATACACAAAACGTTCTCCTTCTAATAAGCCTTCATCATTATAATGTTCAACAATCATTTTATCTGAAGAATTTTTATGATAAAAAACCCATTCTCCAATAAAACGTTTGCCATTCATTCGTCCTTTACTAATTATTTTTTTAGTCGAAGCCAAAAAGGTAACATCTGCAATACTATCGCTCTCATTGAAGACTTTTACTGCGCTCAGCACGCTTTTACCTGAAGATAAGGTGTAATATTTAAATGAATCTACCTCTTTACCATGAACAAAGTTTCCTTCGTAACGTTTTTGGTCAGTCTTATGGTAGTTTTTAGTCCATATACCGTGACGTTTGCCGTCTTTATCAAATTGATTAACAGATTTTTGAGCATAACCAGTTGTTAAAAATACTGTTAAAATAAAAAGGATATAATTATTTTGTTTAATCATATTGTATTTTTGTTAAACAAACCAGTAAGGTTTGAATGTTGAACAATTTAAAAACTCAAAACAATGAAAATTATTTCACAAAACTTCAAATTACTTGTAGTATTTCTAATGGTTATAGGTTTTACTTCTTGTAGTGATGATGACGACAATGGAACAACAGCACCAACAACGGTTGTTGACGTTGCTCTAGCAAACAATTTAACTTCTTTAGCCGCAGCATTACAAGCAACTGATTTAGTAACTACGTTACAAGGTAGCGGACCTTTTACTGTATTTGCACCATCAAATGAAGCATTTGCAGATTTATTAGCAGCCACTGGATTAGATTTAGACAATTTATCTACAGAAGAAGAGGCATTAGTAAGAAACATTTTATTAAATCATGTGATTATAGGTGAAACTGTTAATTCTACGGCTTTAGTAAATGCTGGTTCTGGCTACACTAACACAGGTGCAACAGGACCAAATGGAGAAAATTTGAGCTTATACTTTAATACAACAAGTGGTGTAGTTTTAAACGGTGTCTCTACAGTTGACAATGCAGATAACATGGCTTCAAATGGTATAGTCCATATTGTTGATGAAGTGATTGGGTTACCAACTATTGCAACATTTGCAACCTCAAATCCGGCATTATCAAATTTAGTTGCAGCATTGCAATTGGCTGATTCAGGTACACCTACAGTGAATTGGATAAATACAGTTTCAGGTACAGAAAATCAAACCTTAGCACCTTTTACAGTGTTTGCACCAACAAATACAGCTTTCGAAAATCTATTGTTAGAGCTAGATGACACAGGTAATACAGCTTTAGCAGATTTAGATCCAGCTTTAGTAAACTCAGTGTTAACTTATCATGTTGTAGCATCGAGTAATGTTCAATCATCAGGTTTAGGTGCGCTTAATGGAGTTATACCAACTTTAGGCGGAGACTTAACTCTTAATGGTACTACTATTACTGATGATAACAGTAGAGACAGTGAAATTTTGGCATCAGCAGGTTTAGTAGATATCCAAGCTATTAATGGTGTTGTACATGCTATTGATACAGTAATTTTACCAGAACTATAAAAAATAAAAAGGGGTTGATTACCTTATTTTAAGTTGATTGATAGTTAGTATGTAAAAGCTCAAACCTATGGTTTGGGCTTTTATTATTATAAGACTTTAGAGAAGTAAATACGTTTATGATGTTTTGGAAACCCTTTTAATTCACCAATAACTTCGTAATTATATTTTAAATAAAAGCCTTCTGCTTGAAAATCGAAAGTATCTGCCATGGCCATTGAAGCTCCTCTTATTTTTGCTTCATGCTCTAAATGACGTAATAAAGCGGAACCAAACCCTTGTTGTCTGTAGTTTTCTTCCACCCAAAGAATTTTAATCTCTAATCCATTCCAATAATTTATTCCTGCCAATACACCTCCAATAACTACATCGTTATTATTCTTTATATTAAATTCTAAAGGAGTCCAAATAGAAGATAATGCTGAAACCTTCTCTAAATTATAGGCATTAAGACCATCTACAATAGCCTTAATATCTTCTTTATTACAAATATCAATTTTCATGTCTTAAAATTAGGACATAAAAAAGCCTCAACATAAATGTTAAGGCTAAATTATATAGATTATATAAAATTATTTCTTTTTACCTTTTTGCTGGGCTTGCTTTTGTGCCTCTGCTTGCTCCATCATTTCAGCCATTTTCTTTTGAAACTTGTTTTGTTTCTTAGGCTTAGTTTTACTCACTTCTATCTTAGCAAGTACTTTATCTTCATCGATAATGTAGTTTTTAATCACTAACATAATACCAATACTAATTAGGTTGGAAATGAAGTAATATAAACTTAATCCAGAAGCATAGTTATTAAAGAATACTAACATTAATAATGGTGAGAAGTATATCATATACTTCATCATTTTACCCATATCAGGCATACCTTCTTGTGGAGGTCCTTGCATTGCTGTTTGCTGACCAGTAGTCATTTTCATATAAAAGAAAATAGCGATAGCTGCCAAAATTGGAAATAAACTAACATGACTGCCATAAAAAGGAATATTAAATGGTAATTCTAATATAGAATCATAAGAACTTAAATCCTTTGCCCACAAAAATGGTTTCTGTCTTAAATCGAAAGCCGATGGAAAAAATTGAAACAAGGCATAAAATACAGGAATTTGCATTAAACCAGGTAAACAGCCACTTAATGGACTTGCTCCGGCTCTACTCTGTATAGCCATAGTTTCTTGTTGCGCTTTTAACTTGTTGTCTTTATATTTTTCTCTAACAGCATCTAATTCTGGCTTTAATATTTTCATTTTTGCCTGAGACAAAAATTGTTTGTATTGCACAAATGATAATACTATTTTAGTTAAAATAGTCATGACTACAATAGCAATACCATAAGGTAGAAAACTACCTAAGAATGAAAATAATGGCATAAAGATGTAACGGTTTATCCAACCAAAAATGCCCCAACCAAATGGTACAATTTCATCTAAATTTCTACCGTAATCATTCAATATCTTAAAATCACTTGGTCCAAAATAAAAATCCATTGGCTGGTTAATTTCACCACCTTGATAAGCCAAAGGTATTTTAGAAGAAAATTGTTTAGTAAAAACGGTGTCAATAGTTTCGTCTTCAACTAAATTTTTAACATCTATGCTAGCCGTTTTAAAAACGTTGTCTGTTAATAAAACGGATGTAAAGAAATGTTGCTTGTAACCAATCCAGGTAACATCTTCTAAATTTTCATCAGCATCTCTAGCTCCTGTATAATCTGGTTTTCCGTTTTCGTGTTCGTAGTGAATATCTGTATATCTATTCTCATAGCTAATACTCTTAGCATGACGATATCCTTTTAAATCCCAGTTTAGAACTAAAGGTTGTGATGAGTTAAACACACCACTTAGACCTTGAGACTTAACTGAAAAATCAATCATATAGTCGTTAGGCTTTAATTCGTAACGGTATTCTAAAAATGCAGTTTCAGAAACTTTAAGTTTCATAGAGACTACTGTATTATCTCCGCTTTTAGATACAGTAGGTTGAAATGGTAAATCTTTTGTATTAAACGTACGATTATCTGATGTGCCAAAAGTGATATTAAAAGCACTGTTACCATCTTTAATCAAATAAATAGGAAGCGAATCATAATCTACAAAATTCCTCAACTTTACTTCAGATAAATAACCACCTTTCCTATTAAACTTAAGTTCAAAAACATCTGTATTAACAGTTGTAATAGCTTCTCCTGGTACGGTTAAAGCATAAGACAATGCTCCTAATTTACCTTTTGCAACTTCGAGTTGTGTAGAATCTAAAACTTGAGAACTAGCATAATCTTGTGAAGTTGTAATTAAAGTATCATCTTTCTGGATGTCTTTCTTCTCTGCTTCTACTTTTTCTTCAGCGGCTTTTTTCTGTGCTTCAAGTTCCTCTGGTGTTGGCTGATTTTGGTACATCATAAATACCAAAATTCCGAATATGAGGACAAAACCTATTATAGATTTAATGTCGAATTTCTTTTCTTCCATGTTTGTTTTTCAGTTTTAGACCTGTCAGGTTTTTAAAATCTAACAGGTCTTGTATGGTAACACTTGCATAACTCAAATAGTTATCCAAAATTCTATTTACGCCAAAGTGGCATAGTTTTATATTATTTTTTCTTTTTATATTTTAATGCTGCAGCTACAAATGCCACAAATAATGGATGTGGTTTTTTTACTGTACTCTTATATTCTGGATGATATTGCACACCAACAAACCAGTTATTCTCTGGTATCTCAACAATTTCTACTAAACCTGTTTCTGGATTAAAACCTGTTGGCTTTAAACCTGCATTTTCAAATTGTGCTTTATAATCGCTATTAAATTCAAAACGATGTCTGTGACGTTCAGTGATTAATTCAGATTTATAAACCTTATAAGCTATACTATCTTTATCAATTTTACAATCCCAAGTTCCTAAACGCATGGTTCCGCCTTTATTAACGACATCTTTTTGAGATTCCATTAAATTGATTACAGGATTTGATGTGTTCTCATCCATTTCTACAGAATTTGCATCTTTAAGATTTAAGATGTTTCTCGCATATTCTATAACTGCCATTTGCATTCCTAAACAAATTCCTAAGAACGGAATGTTATTCTCTCTTACAAAGCGTACTGCTTCAATTTTACCTTCTATACCTCGCTCACCAAATCCTGGTGCTACTAAAACACCATCTAAATGACCGAGTTTAAATTCTATGTTACTCTCAGATAAATATTCAGAATGAATTGGCTCTACAATCACCTTAACTTCATTTTCTGCACCTGCATGAATAAATGCTTCGAGAATAGACTTATAAGAATCCTGAAGCTCTACATATTTACCTATTAAACCAATTGTAACTTCGCTTTTAGGATTTTTATGTCGTTTTAAAAATTCGTTCCAACGTTTTAAATCTGGCACATCACTTTTAAGTTGCAACTGATTTAAAACCACTTTATCCAAACCTTCTTCTAACATTAAGTTTGGTACATCATAAATGGTTGAGGCATCAATAGATTCTATAACGGCTTCCTTTCTTACATTACAAAAACGTGCTAACTTCGTTTTTATGCCTTCGTTAAGTTTGTGCTCTGTTCTACAAACTAAAATATCTGCCTGAACACCACTCTCCATCAATGTTTTTACACTGTGTTGTGTTGGTTTGGTTTTTAATTCGCCTGCAGCAGATAAATAAGGTACTAATGTTAAATGAATAACACAGGTATTGTGTTCTCCTAAATCCCATTCTAACTGTCTAACAGCTTCAATATATGGTAAAGACTCAATATCGCCTACAGTTCCTCCAATCTCAGTAATTACAATATCGTAATCGCCAGAGTTACCTAAGATCTGAATTCTTCGTTTAATTTCGTCTGTGATATGCGGAATTACCTGTACTGTTTTCCCTAAAAATTCACCACGTCTTTCTTTATCTATAACACTTTGGTAAATTCTACCAGTTGTAACGTTATTAGCCTGAGAAGTTGGCACGTTTAAAAAACGTTCGTAATGTCCTAAATCCAAATCGGTTTCAGCACCATCATCAGTAACATAACATTCGCCATGTTCGTATGGATTTAAAGTTCCTGGATCGATATTAATATATGGATCTAATTTCTGAATGGTAATTCTGTAACCTTGTGCTTGTAGAAGTTTAGCTAGAGATGCAGCTATAATGCCTTTTCCAAGAGAAGAAGACACGCCTCCTGTTACAAAAATATATTTAGGGTTTGTGGTCATGATACGTTGTTAAACGCAGGCAAAATTACGAAATTTAATGACTTATTCCCTATTTGTTTATGGTTTGTTAATATGTTCTTTTTTTATCGCATTAGTGTACTGAAAATAGAGCTTTTATGGTACTTTGTTTTATAATTTCATAGACATTTTAAATGCAACCAAGTTATAATTCACCCGTAAACGATCAACTTACTCAACTTATAAAGGGTAATGGTATTACCACATGGGCTAATTTAACTCACTTTGTAACACACTTACCTTATAAAAAAACTCCAACCAACCATATATATCTTTAGTCTTCATTGAGCAAAAAAGGCACTTGCAGTTTTAAACATCCATTTTAAAAACATTGACAATGATATTTATTATCAAGGAAGAAATTAAACCATATCTGGTTATTGAATTAAAGGGAAATCACAAAAGGATTATTTTAAACCTAGACTAAAAACGATATTATTATAGAAACTCATATGATCTATATGATTGTTGATTTTTTTAATTTTCTAGTATAAAACAGATACAATGTTTTCTGTTAAAAGCCTATCCTTTAGGTTTTTTTGAGTTTTAAAACATTAACTTGTTGGTCAATCAAAAACTTAAACCATATGAAAAAAATTACGCTAGCAATTGCCTTATTAACTTTTGGTTTACAGGCACAAACATTTCCAAATCCATATTGTGATATTGCCAACGGAACATCCATTGAAGAAATTACATCCGTTAATTTTAATACCGCGACTATTACAAACACTGTTTCTAGTTCTGTATTAATTGATGAAACCGCAACTATAACAAGTATTGTTCAAAACCAAACGTATGCAATTACAGTTGAAGGTAATACTTATGGTAGCTTTGATACAGACATTGTTGCATTTATAGATTGGAATCAAAACTCCATTTTAGACGATGCTAACGAAATTTATGCCGTTGGCACATTGTTCAATACTACAGGAAGTGATGGAGTTTCTGTCACCACCAACATTACGGTTCCTTCTGATGCTGTTTTAGGTGAAGCTCGTATTAGAATTACAAAAACGTATCAAGATCCAGATTCACCAGCAATAGTAAATCCATGCGCAATCTCTTTTAATCCTTTTGGCGGAAGTGCTCAACCTGGTTATGGACAAGCATTAGATTTCACTGTAAATATTGAAGCACCTGAACCTTTTCCTAGTCCTTATTGCGATATACCTTCTGGTGCTGTCGTAGAAGAAATAACTTCTATTATTTTTGATGCAGCTAGTATTACAAATACTGATGCCACTTCCTTATTAATTGATGAAACTGCAATTATTGCAACTGTAGTACCAAATGAAATGTATACAATTACAGTAGCAGGTAACACCTACGGTAACTTTGATACTGATATTGTCGCTTTTATAGATTGGAATCAAAATGCTATTTTAGATGATGCCAACGAAGTTTATGCGGTAGGCACGTTAAACAACACTAACGGAAGTGACGGAACTTCTGTAAGTCTAGACATCACTGTACCAGCAGATGCAGCAACAGGTACAACTCGTATTAGAATTACAAAAACGTACCAAGACCCAAGTTCTCCGGCAATAGTAAATCCTTGCGCAATCTCTTTTAATCCTTTTGGCGGAAGTGCTCAACCTGGCTATGGACAAGCAATAGATTTCACGCTGAATATAGGTACACTAAGTGTTAATCAGTTTGACCGTAATGCTTTATCTGTATATCCGACACCTATTCAAAATGAGTTGCATATAGAATATGCTTCTGAAATTAAAGCTGTTAATATTTACAACCTTGTAGGTCAAAAGGTGTATTCTAAACAAACTAATGCATCTCAACTTTCATTAGATTTATCTATGCTAGCCTCTGGTGCTTACATTATTAAATTGGTTACTGACAATGGACAACATAGCTTTAGAACTCTAAAACAATAGAACGTTATTCTAACCTTAAAAGATTTTGAAAAGGAGGAGTAATTCACATGAATTAATCCTCCTTTTTGTTATGTTAAATTCCAAAAACTACTATTTAATATGATTTTAGTACATCCAAAATCCTATCATTAAAAATAAGTAAAAGTGATGTTGAGAATTAGTGAAATAACATTAGCAAAGATTAACGGAATTCACTAATAAAGTTAAAATGACGAAAAAAGAGGATTAAACCAAACGTGTTTACTTCTTAAAATCTCTTCGAATGGTATAAATCAACTCTTCTAAACCATTGATTTTAATTTCGCACATCTGTTTCATCATACTACCTAATTTACCTTCAGGAAATCCTTTTTGCTGAAACCAGATATAGTAATACTCAGGAATATCAATAAGATACTGATCTTTATACTTACCAAACGGCATTTTGTAATGTGCTAACTCAATTAAAACTGTACCGTCTAATTCCATTTATCTAAGTGTAGTTGTAGGAGAAAAAAATGTCTTACCTTAAGTAAGTATAACAAAAATGGATAAGTAATTTTTAATTATTGCGATTTAAATTGGTCATATTTAGCCAATTCTTTTTCAATAAAGTTATTCCATTCTCTTTGCTTTACGGCATTTATAGAATGTTGTGTTTCTTCGTCGTACTTTTTTTGAGTTTCGCTAACAGCTAAATTAATTAGATCGTGTAATCTATTCAACTGTTTCTTTACATTTTGATTCACTTCAACTTTAGAAATTTGCGCTCTAAACATACGCGCGTAAAGTTCAGTAATATCAAAATGCAACTGCTCATGCCCAAGAATATGCTCGTTACTTTTATCTTTTAAATACCAAGATTTATTAGGATAAAAATGAGTTTCTACAGTCGTTGAAAATTGAACAATTCGATCACCAGATGTTTTTACAGAATATCCAAATGTAATACCAGAAGCAGTTAAAGCTACTGCATCCGACTCAAGATTTGGACTACCTTTAAAGTCTGCCCAAGACAGTTTTTTAGACGCATTCCAAGTCACAGTTTCATCATCAGATTCACTGCCGACTAAAAACACAAATAATAAGATAAATATATATTTCAATGGAAAATAATTTGAATTAATAGCTATTTTAATTCCTATTCTAAAGACATTAGTCTTTACTATAATTTTAAAAAATATAGAATAGGCTCCCTCTCAAAAATAGTCGCATTTAAACAAACTTTAATGCTTTTTCGTTTAAAAACAGAAAACCAAGACAAGATTTAGTATTCATATATTAAACGATGAATCTAACCTTTAATCTAACCTTAATTAGCGTTAATGATCCTTAAATCATCGTATTTTACTATGTAAAGTGCTTGATTAACATAACCACCAAAAAAGTCTTTACTATATCTAAATTTATTTTCAACATATTCCGTTTCAATGGTTTCTGTTGATCCTTCGTATAAACTTTCTGCCGAAGCCAAGCGCATTAACAAATCTAAAGTAATATCGAATCCACGCACTGCATATTTACTTGGAGAAACACCATACTCTTTAAGATAAGCTTTTACAAAGCCATTTTTGGTTGATTCATCAAAATTCTTATTTACAGATGGATAATGAAACTTAAGATTAGTTAAGTTATTATTATCTATATTTTTACCTTCAAATGCTCTGTTCTTATCTGTTGTAGCTAATATGATTTCTGTTTTATTTACAACAAATCCGTTAAGTAAACTAATAACGCCAGAAGCAAACGAATTATTATTCGTTTCTAAAAACACATAAGTTCTACCTGCTGAAAACACATTCTGTAATTCAGTATGATAAATGAAATGAGCATCTTTCGTTTTATTTTTCTTGTCCATTCTAGAAAAAATCAATTTCGATCCTGGAAATTGCTTCTGTAAAGCTTCGCTGGTTGCTCTATGCGCTTGATCTGAAATGATAACTACTTTAGTTTTTAAACTATCTGCTTTTACAAAATCAATCATAGACGAAATTAACAACTTGTCTTCTGGCAAAGTTTGAAATACATTACTATAGACTTCTTTAGGCTTATTCATCGCTGCAATAACAGGAACCTTATCTGCTTTTAAAGCCAATGCCACACGATTAAAACTTTCCTCATCCATTGGACCTATAACGGCATCATAATCTGAAAAATCATTTTCAGCTAATAATTCGTTGGTCTTTGATACTTGATTACGTGTATCCAAAACCTTTAAATTCGTTGAAATCCCTAACTGTTTTGCTGAATCTAATGCCATCATAACACCAACATGAAAATCTAAAACGGCAGACAATCGCTTATCTTCTTTTATCTTCTCTTTAGTATCTTCAACCTCAGCTACGTTCACTTTATCTAAACGATAAGGCATCATCAAAGCTATTTTTTTAGGCTTAAAGTTGGTTAAGTTTCGTTTTAAATTTGTGGTTTCAACAGCTTCTAAGCTTCCAACAGTATCAACATCTGCTGGTACTTTTAAAATCATACCTGCTTTTAAGCCTGTTGTTTTTAATTCTGGATTTAGCTGTTCTAATTGCTCTTGCGTTAAGTCTAACTTTCCTTTTAAACCGTAAAACGTTTCCTTTGGTAATACTTCATAATAACCAAACTTAGGCTCAATTTTCTTTTCTTCTTGATCTTCTATATTTGGCATATTAAGCACATCACCTGGCTGAATAACGTCATTCATATTAGGGTTTAATGCTTCCAATTCTGCTACTGTAATCCCAAATTTATAAGCAATTCTCCATTTCCCTTCTTTAGGTTGAACCGTATATTTTTTTACAGTATTATTTAAAGTTTGTTTAGAAACAACAGTTTTATACCTTGGAATTCTAATTCTATCTCCTTTTTTAAGATTTTCAGAATATAAAAAACGATTGGCTTTCTTTAGTTCTTCTTCAGAAACATTGTTTTCTTTTGCCAAACCGTATAAGGTTTCTTTTCGTTTAACCTTGTGAGATTTATAATCAATAAGTTCGCGCTTTTCTTCAGCTATTGGATTATTCTTAATTTTTGAATTAGGAATAATCAATACAGTGTTAGGTTGAAACTTGCGTTTAGCATCAGGATTTAAAGCATAAATATCAAAAGGTGTTACCAAATATTTTTTTGCAATAGTTTGAATAGTTTCACCGGGTTGTACTGTATGTTCAACAAAATTTTGAGCACTTAAACCAATGGTAAAAGCTAATAATATAATGGTTAAAATATTTTTCATGTAATCTATTTTACTTTTTATTCTGAAAACTGAGATAGTAAATCACCTCTATTCCCACTCAATCGTAGCTGGTGGTTTTGAGCTGATATCGTAAACAACTCTATT
>TARA_R110002111_G_scaffold27081_2_pt1 | contig 16783 bp, 17 predicted proteins | sample TARA_R110002111 | Tara Oceans TARA_R110002111 (sample SAMEA4397363) | marine metagenome | biome: Polar Biome; feature: [ZZZ] marine water layer (ENVO:01000295); material: water (ENVO:00002006), including particulate matter (ENVO:01000060) such as... | depth 199 m | reverse complement strand
TTAGAAAAGTACTGCAATGAAGAATACATTTTTATTATTATTTTTATGTATTGGTTTTTTCGCATTTAGCCAAAATTCTTATATCGTTAATAAAAAAGGAAAGAAGATAATTCTATTGACTTTGAATTTATTGACAAAAGACTTTCTTATAAGTTGCCAAATGGCACTTGGGAAAAGTTTATAAAGTATAAGGATTTAGAATATGCCATGAACGGTAATTATAAAATAAAAAGCTATAAGTTGGAAGGCGAGCGAAAATACAGAGCTTTTTATATAATTAATGACTCCAATAAAACCTTAGGTACTATTTCCTACCACTCCAGTAGCGGTATGATTTCTGGTGGAACTACACATTATAATTATTATATAATCGAAAACAACACTTTAATTAAAACTGGGCGATTACCTATTCACAATAAAGAAAAATACATTGCACATCAATTAGAATTTTCTAATGATTTAAAAACTCATTTTGAAGATTGTGATGCACTTATGACTAAATTAAATGAGATTGAAACCGACTATTCCATAGATGGTGTTGTACAAGATACCAGCTTTATATTTAATTTTTTCTTAAAACCTATTTATATTAAAAATTGTAATTAAAAATTTATGAAACATTTCATTTTATTCATCATCCTTTTAACATCATTAAACTGTTTTGCCCAAGTTCCTAACGGTTGGTGGTTTGCTGCAGGTGGCAATATGTCAAGTTTAAATTCAGAGCAATTAAAATCCGATGGCGTTTTAGGATATTCTTTTGGAATTGGTATGACGACTGGATATCATGAAAGATACCACTTTGAATTTAATCTTATTGCTAGTACTAACAACTTCGATTTATACAAATCTGATTTTGAAGGTAACGATATAGGCACTGTTAAAGCGAGTAGGTCTTCTGCAGATTTTAGTTTTAATTATAATTATTATATTATTCTACCTGAAGAAAATAAATTTTATTTAGGGGTTCGACCTGGCTTAGATGTTGTTTATCATGGAAAATTTAAATTAAAAGACGATGATGATGGCTATTCTTATAGCGTGCAACCACTTGCGATTACTCCATCTAGTATTAGCAACAGCTCTGGTAAATTTAATTTAGACCCTTCATTAGGTATTTCAGCAGGCTATAACAATTTTCGTTTTATATTGAAATATAATTTAGGGCTTGGCAACTATCTAAACGATTTAAAAACGGATTCTTTTGATAATAGTAACCTATATACAGGTCCAGAAATTGAAGGCAAATTAAACAGGATTTCTTTAATAGTTTTTTATAGATTTTATATAAAAAAACAATAAGATAAATTCTGATGTCACCTCGAGCACAGCCGAGAGGTCGCAATTAGGTCTCGACTGTGCTCGACCAGACATAAAGTTACTATCTTCAGACAAAGGCAGAGCAAAACAAATGAATTTGGGTGCAAAGCATGTAACTGGAAGTATTTTATATTTTCTTCATGCCGATTCTTTTCCACCTAAAGATTTTGATCAATTTATTGTAAATGAAGTTCAAAAAGGTAATCAAGCAGGTTGTTTTAGAATGCAGTTTGACAGTAACCATTGGTGGTTACGTTTAGCCAGTTGGCTTACCCAATTTTCTTGGCGTGCTAGTAGAGGTGGCGACCAAAGTCAGTTTATTACAAAAACACTGTTTAACGATATTGGTGGTTATAACGAGAACTATATTATCTACGAAGACAATATTCTGATTAATGAATTGTATGCTCGGAATGAATTTACGGTTATCAATAAAAAATTGATAACCTCAGCACGACTCTATCGTAAGCACGGAGTTTGGAAACTACAATATCACTTCTGGACGATTTATATAAAGAAATGGTTTGGTGCCTCGGCTGATGAGTTGTTGGCTTATTATAAAAAGTATGTTTGCTAACTACTTCTTGTTCCGTCCTAATTCATCAGGATACAAATCCATGACTTTATCACTCTGAAAAACTTCTTTTGAATCAATATCTATAGCAGATAATTTCCCTGTAAAGGTGGCTCCTGTATCTACATTCCATACATTAGCACAATGCATCGGTTGATTTTCTCCAAAATTAATGGTTGGAGTATGACCAATATAAATTTCAGAATAATGCTTTAAACGATTTGGATATATTTTTGAATCTTTCTTAATACGTTTATCCATGGTTAATGCCATTTCCCAAAGCGTTCTATCAAAATAGAAATTTCTTATATCAATTTCCTTTTCAACACCATGCATTGACGTAAAGCCTGCATGTACAAACAATCGATTTTCAGTATCTATATGATATAAAGGCATACCTTCAAAAAAATCGAGATGGTTTGATTTTTCTTCTTTTGAAAAGCCGCTATAACTCTCAATAGTTTCTTTACCTCCATGCATATACCAAACATCGTTTATTATACCTGAAGCCAACCATTGTTCGCACCATACGTCGTGATTTCCTTTTATAAAAACACATTTATTGGTTTTAGATAACTCTATTAAATATTGAATAACCTGTGCAGATTCACTCCAACCATCTACATAATCACCTAAAAAAATTAAAGCATCAGATGCATTAACTTTGGCTCTTTCAACCACCTGAATTAAGCCTTTTAATCCGCCGTGAATATCTCCAATTACTAATGTTCGCATTTTAATTCAATTTTTTCAAAGCTAAAGTTTAATTATTAATAAGCCTCGACTTCATCTAAATTCATAAAAAATCTTAAAGTTGTTAAACTTTATATAAATCTAACTTAATAAATCATTAAATTGAGATTTAGACATATCTTAAACTTTTACTTTGCTTTAAAACCTTCTCTATAATGCAAATCAACAAAATCATTTTTTCAATAGTATTACTGGTTTGTTATCAGTCTTATGGGCAGCAAACTTTCACTTCAATATTACTAGACTCTAAAACAGAAAAACCCGTTGTATTTGCCACTATTCAATTCAACTCAAAAACTGGTGTAATTAGTAATGACAATGGCGAATTTAACATTACTATAAAACGCGATGTAAAAGCAACAGATTCATTAATGATAAGCTGCTTAGGTTATGACGAAAAACGAATTCCACTTTTAAACTTTAATAATTCCACTATCTATCTAACACCACAAACTGTAGATCTGTCTGAAGTATTAATTACTAATAAAAACTACACCATTGATGAGATTCTCGATAAAGTAAAAGAAGGACTTTTGGTGAATTATGATTTTGGATACACTAAAAGAAAACTCTTTTATAGAACATCTAATTATATAAAAATGGATAAGCGATATGTTGATTTAGAAAAGTCAACAATTCCAGAAATTAATCAGCATTTTATAGATAGTTTAATTCAAAGCATTCCTAAAAACATTGACAATCACACTGAAATACTAGGTGAACTTTATGGTGAAATTGAAGCTGAAAAATTTCAAAAAATGGAAATTCTTAAAGCTTGTAAATTATTTGACAAATCAACAGAGGTTAACTTAAAAAATTATGAAGAGCGACTTAACAGCATCTTAAAAAAACATGTAAAACGCGATTCTTATTTTAAGATAAAATCGGGTTGGTTTAGTGTAAAAGAAGGTACAGATTCCTCTTTGTTTGATGACTCAACGGAAAATGATGTTACAGACACATTACTGGCCGAACAAAGAAAAAAAGACTCCATCCGTAAAATTGGATTTTTACATTGGAGAAAAATGATGATTCATCAATTTGAAAACAATAATTTTATTGATTCAGACAATGATCTCAACTTTATTCATAAATCTAGACGCTATGAATTTGAGCTCTCAGATTACGCCTATATAAACGATATGTTTGTATATGTCATTACTTTTAAACCTAAAAGAGGTGAAGATTTCTCTGGTACTATGTATATAAATACGGAAGATTTTGCTGTAATAAGAGTTGATTATAAAAATGTAAAACCACTAAGCAAATTCTCATTACTTGGTATTTCAAACAATAAATACTTAAAAGAAGGTACTATTATTTTTCAGATGAGTGATAACAAAAAATACACCTTAAAATATAGAGATGAAACTTTAGGTGAAAAAATAGGCATTAAGAGACCTCTTAAAATTGTTGAAAAGAACAAGAATGTAAAAGGCAGGCGAAAACAAAATGAAGTTAAAGGCGAAATTCACTTTATAGCAAGGAGCATTGAAAAAACAGAACTTATCGTTTTTGAAACAGAAACTATTTCTGCATCTGTTTATAACAATTTTAAAGAAAAAACCCTTGTTGAGCCAATACACCTCAATCAATACGACCCTGAATTTTGGAAAGGTTATAATATCATTGAACCTAACAAAGCCATTAAAGAATTCAAAGTCATATCCTTAGAGTAAATCTCCCTAAAAATATTGACCAATTCCAAAGACGATCCCATTATTTGCTTTTTTGCCTAAACTGATACCGTAATCTATTCGAAAAACGGCATTAAATATTCGTTTGTGAATAAAACGCAAGCCTAAACCAGAAAATAAAGTCGCTTTTTCACCCTCTATTAAATCACCAAGATTACCATCTGGCTCTTGCCATGTCCCAGCATCTACAAATGCATTAGCTTGCATTGCAAACCATCCTTTTTCTAAAACAGTGTGTCTGTATTCTGTATTAAAAACTACAGACGCAGTACCTCTATCAATGGTATTACCAACACCTCTTATATTAAGCTGATTATCTAATGCAAATGGTGCAAATGGTGTAGTAGCGTTAGTCGCATAACCTAAACGGAGTCTATTAGCCCAATTTCCTTTGTTGCCAATACGTTTAAAATATTCAAAATCATTTCTACCAATAAAAAAGTTACGTAATAACTCATTATCTCCACTAGAATTCAATGTAAAACTATAGGTAAAAATACTTCTAAAACCATCTACATATTGGTATTCATTTGTAATGTTATTATACTCATATTCACCAATAAAAGACACTCTATCAACCTCTAAATTTTCAGGAATCTCTTCAGGTAGCTCACCACTTAAATAGTTATAATCTTCGTTAGCGATATTTATTCCAAACTCTAATCTGTTCTTAAAATTATGCTCGTACATCAATCGCAACTCAAAAGCTCTACTTGTGTATTTATATTTTACATCGCGTTCATCTTCAAAAAATATAGGCTCTTGTAACACATTATTCTGATAGTTTATTCCAACACCTAACTTTCGCGTAAAGAGATTTGGAGCTTCCCAATAAAACCCGTAAGAGTCGAAGACATTTCTAGCATAAAACCCACCTAATATTTGATTTTGTCCAAGAAAATTAAAATCGAATAGAGATGTCCTAAAAGCAAAATCATCATTATTATCTTGGGACACATTCAGTCCCGGAATAATGGCAAAATTTTCAACAACCGTATATATAAGAGTATAGTTTTCGTCATCAACTTTTTCTAATTTAGAACTTGCACTAGCAACCGACGGTAATAATTTAAAACGCCTAACATCCGACGCTATTCTTGCAGAATCTAGAATACTGACTTCTTTAACAAAAGCTAATCGTTTTAAAAAATTAGTTCTTGTACGCTTATTGCCTTTAATTATAATTTCTGAAACAATTATTTCTTGTGAATAACCCCAAAAACCTAAACAAAATATAAGAATGAATACTACTGATTTTTGGTTCACACGCTTTAATTTAGGAAAATTAGACGTTAAACATTATGAATCATTACAGAAATTAAAATCTAAACCTATAAATTAGAATGGCTAATATTTTCCATAATGCACTTTAAGAATTTCTTCAACTGGCTTATTTTGCGGAGTAAATTGATTGTCTTCCAAACCACCAACTTCATTGTGATCTATAAACCATTTCCATAAGTAACCTCCAGCAAACCAATCTTCTTGCCATACGGCTTCAAACAAAGCTTGCGTAGCATTATTCTGTGCCGTGAGATTTACAGAGGTCATAGAACGATCGTAACGCCAAGGCTCTTTACCTGAATAATCGACACTTCTATAACCAAATTCTGTAAACAGAATTGGTCGATCTGATTTTTCAGAAAAATTCTTTAATCCCTTTTTATGTTTTTCCCAACCTTTTATACAATCTTCTACAGTTGGTGTTTGCATGTTACTCACCGGAAAATAAGCATCAATCCCAACATAATCTAATTCCGACCAAAAAGGTGTGGTCCAAAATTCATCCCAGTTAGCAGCATAGGTTAGCTTCCCTTTATAAACCGTTCTGATTTCTTTAATTAATTGATGCCAATACTCTGGTCTACCTTTTATAAATTCTTCAAGCTCGGTTCCAATACAAAATACTTCCACATTTAATTCTTCAGCCAGTTCTGCATATTCTATTACAAAATCGGTATATGACGTTTCTAACAATTTCCAATCGGCTTCCGAAGACGCTTTTAAAAGTCCAGTAAATTCTCCATGCGAAATCCAAAGTTGCGGTTTCACCATCACATTAATACCTTCCTTATGAAGCTCCTCAATATATTGGCCAGCTCCAGATCGTGTTTCACCAAACCATTGACGCTCTGTATTATGAATTATTTCAGGGTGACTCATATCCTTAATAAAACCAAATGGCATAACAGCAGCTGCATTAGCATTAACGTTCACTATTGGTTTTACATGTGAAGCATCCACTAAGCCTCTAGAGGCTACAAAACTGACACCATTTATTTTAATTGGTTGGTACTTTGCAGCAGCACAACTTATAACAATGACGCCTAAAAGGAAGTAAAAAAGATATCGCATACTATAAAATTATGCCTAAATTTAAAGAAATTCGACTAATAGATTAAGGTTTTAACAAAAGCTTCGACCTATAGTCCATATCAACAACCACAATTACATGGAACACATCGTTATTATTGGCAACGGCATTTCTGGAGTTACACTTGCCAGACACATCAGAAAACTATCCGACAAAAAAACAACTATCGTCTCAGCCGAAGCCGATTATTTCTTCTCTCGTACTGCATTAATGTACGTTTACATGGGACATATGAAGTTTGAGCACACCCAACCTTACGAAAATTGGTTCTGGAAAAAAAACAGAATTGAACTCAAAAAAGGTTACGTAAAACAGGTTGAAACAGCAACTAAAACACTTCATTTTGCTGAAGGTGATACGCTTCAATACGATAAATTAATTATTGCAACAGGAAGTAAACCCAATAAATTTGGTTGGCCAGGACAAGATTTAAACGGTGTAATGGGCATGTACCACAAACAAGATTTAGAAAATCTAGAAGTACATGCACCCAATAATGAGGTATGCAAACGTGCTGTAATTGTTGGTGGTGGTTTAATAGGTATTGAATTGGCTGAAATGTTGAATAGCCGAAGTATTCCTGTAACATTTCTTGTTAGGGAAGACAGCTTTTGGAATGGTGTATTGCCTAAAGGAGAAAGTGAAATGATTAATAGGCATATAAAAAATCATCATATCGATTTACGACTTTCTACAAATCTGAAAGCCATTAACTCAGACGATAATGGCAATGTAAAATCGGTTATTATTGAAGAAACCGGCGAAGAACTAGAATGTAATGTGGTTGGCTTAACTGCAGGAGTTACACCAAATATTGATTTTTTAAAAGACTCTGATATTGAAATAGGACGTGGTGTTAAAGTGAATCGTTTTTTAGAAACCAACATTCCAGATGTCTATGCTATTGGTGATTGTGCCGAACAGCATGAAGCCATTGGAAACCGAAGACCAATTGAAGCCGTTTGGTACACTGGTCGTATGATGGGTGAAACCTTAGCACAAACCATTTGCGGAAATAAAATGGAATACAAACCAGGCCATTGGTTTAATTCTGCTAAATTTTTAGATATCGAATATCAAACCTATGGTTGGGTATTTGGCGAACGCGGACGACCAGAATACGAACAACATTTTCATTGGAAACATGAAGACGACACCAAATGTATAACTGTTGCTTACGATAAAAATACCAATGAATTTTTAGGCATTAACACCTTTGGCATTAGAATGCGCCATGACGTTTTTGATCAATGGCTTACAGAAAAACGCAATATGGATTACGTGATGAATCACCTCTCTGAAGCCAACTTTGATCCTGAATTTTATTCAAGATTTGAAAACGAAATTTTAAAAGCCTACACTAACCAGTTACAACCAGTATAAAAATGAGCAATAAATTAAACCATAGTATGTCTTTAGCAAAACCAGATGCTTTAGATATTAATAATAAACAAAAAGTAGCTCTTGCCATAGGTGTTATTGGCTTATTTATTTTAGCCTTAGCGCTTTTTAATACTAATTTCCCCAATAAAGGTTTATTTTTTACACTGTCGTTAGGATCTATAATTGGTGGTATTATCATGTATTCTAGAGAAGCTTACCTTACAAAACTAGAAGGCATAAAGAATGATGGTGTTTGGTTTAAATCTATTTCCTCTCGTGGAGTTTGGGGTTGGATTGTTGGTGTTATTTTAACCACCTTCTATATTGTACTTTATTTCTTTCCTAAATATCTAGGTTTAGGTACTGACGGAGCAGAAAATACGGGTTTAATTAGTTTATTTGATCCTTTGAGTCAACTCTTAAGTGGAAGAAATGCGAGCCAATGGTTTGTTTACGGCACCTTGTATACCGTTGCTATTTTAGCCTTTGGATATAAATTTATTTTAAAATATAGACATAATCGTTACCAACAATTACGTACCGTTTCAGTGATGTTTTTTCAATTGGGTTTTGCCTTTTTGATTCCTGAATTTATGTACGTTATGAACAACGATTTACCATACTACGACCTTAAAAGTATATGGCCTCTTAATTATTACATTTTTGATGAATGGTCTGTAAAAGGATTTTTATCTAATGGAAACATTGGTTTGGCGTTACTCATATTTGGTATCCTATCCATCTTTGTTATAACTCCAATCTTAACCTATAAATATGGAAAACGTTGGTATTGCTCTTGGGTTTGTGGATGTGGCGGATTAGCAGAAACTGCTGGTGATTCTTTTAGACAATTATCGTCTAAAAAAATGTCGGCTTGGAAATTAGAACGTTGGTTAATCCATACGGTATTAGTATTTTCTATTGTAATGACTGTTGCCATGGTGTATACCTACTTAGGCTATGATAAAAATGACTTTTGGCTTACAAGAGATGTGTTCATCAGTTTAGTTATTGGATTTTTAACCTTGGTCTTTGCTGCGGTTATGTTTTTTAAAAGACAAGAATTAGGAAAGGATGCTAAATATGGAGCTATTGGTTACTTTATTGTGATTACGCTTTTACTCGTTATGCATTTTACTGGCACTACAGACCATTTATTCTACATTAAAGCTGGAGCCTTAAGATCTGCTTATGGCATTTATATTGGATCCATTTTTTCTGGAGTTATTGGTACAGGGTTTTATCCCATCTTAGGAAACCGTTCTTGGTGTCGTTTTGGTTGCCCTATGGCAGCGATTCTTGGATTCCAACAGCGTTTGTTTTCAAAATTTAGAATTACTACCAATGGTGGTCAATGTATTTCTTGTGGTAACTGTTCTAACAGTTGTGAAATGGGTATTGATGTAAGACACTATGCTCAAAAGGGAGAAAACATAGTACGTTCTAGTTGTGTTGGCTGTGGTATTTGTTCTGCTGTTTGCCCAAGAGGTGTTTTAAAATTAGAAAATGACTCTATGAAAGGACGTATTAATCCAACAGAAGTGCTTTTAGGAAACGATGTTGACTTAATGGATTTAGTAAATCAAAAATAAGAAGATTACTTTTGCACCTTCAAACGCACTCAATGCCCAATATAAAAGTTATTATTCCTGCTTATAATGAAGAAGAATCAATTCCTCTTGTTATAAAAGACGTACCATCTATAGTCAATGAAATTATTGTAGTTAGCAATAATTCAACCGATAATACTGAAATTAACGCTAAAAATGCTGGAGCAACAGTTTTAACTGAAAACAGAAAAGGTTATGGATATGCCTGTTTAAAAGGCATGGATTATATTTCAAAACAAGAAAAAACACCAGACATTATTGTTTTTTTGGATGGAGATTATAGTGATTACCCTGAAGAGTTAACTAAAATCATACAGCCTATATTAGAAGAAAACATTGATCTTGTTGTTGGTGCTCGTGTTAAAGAATTAAGAGAAGAAGGTTCTATGACTACGCCTCAAATATTTGGTAACTGGCTAGCAACAAACCTAATGAAGCTATTTTTTAAATCTACGTTTACAGACTTAGGTCCATTTAGAGCTATTAAATACTCTAGTCTTTTAGGTTTAAATATGGAAGACAAAACTTATGGTTGGACGGTAGAGATGCAACTCAAAGCATTAAAACAAAAATTAAGATATAGGGAAATTCCTGTTAATTATAGAAACAGAATTGGTGTCTCAAAAGTTTCAGGTACGATAAAAGGTGCTATCTTTGCAGGCATAAAAATCTTAGGTTGGATTTTTAAATACAGTTTTAAAAAATGATTCTCGAATCAATCGTTATTGTTATATATACCATCGCCATTGTACTTATATTTATGTACGCTTTGGCGCAATTAAATCTACTCTACAATTATTTATCTTCAAAAAAGAAAAGACAAGATTGTGAGACCTTTGATTTTTCAAATCCTGAAGAAATCCCTTTAGTTACTATACAGCTCCCTGTTTTTAACGAAATGTATGTAATGGAGCGTTTATTGGATAATATTGCTTTATTGGAATACCCAAAAGACAAGTTAGAAATTCAAGTTTTAGATGATTCTACAGATGAAACTGTTGCGTCAACCAAGTTGCATGTAGATCGATTAGCAAAAACGGGTTTAGACATTACTCATATTACTAGAACAGACCGAAGTGGTTTTAAAGCTGGTGCACTAAAAGAAGGTTTAGAAATTGCAAAAGGTGAATTTATCGCCATTTTTGATGCTGACTTTTTACCGCAACCTAATTGGCTAAAACGTACTATTCCATATTTTAAAAATGAAAAAATAGGAGTTGTTCAGACACGTTGGGGACACATAAATAGAGATTATTCTTTATTAACAAAAATTCAAGCGTTTGCTTTAGATGCCCATTTTACTTTAGAGCAAGTTGGAAGAAATAGTAAAGGCCACTTTATCAACTTTAATGGCACAGCAGGTGTTTGGAGAAAAACCTGTATTATCGATGCTGGAAATTGGGAAGGAGATACACTTACTGAAGATTTAGATTTAAGTTATAGAGCACAGTTGAAAAACTGGGAATTTAAATATCTTGAAGATGTTGAAACTCCTGCAGAATTACCTGTGGTGATTAGTGCAGCACGATCTCAACAATTTCGCTGGAACAAAGGTGGAGCTGAGAACTTTAGAAAAATGCTTTGGCGCGTTTTAAAATCTGAAAACATTTCTAACAAAACTAAATTACATGGTATACTCCATTTACTAAATAGCACCATGTTTTTAAGCATTTTTACAGTGGCTATTTTAAGTATTCCGATGTTATATATAAAGAACGAATATGCTCATTTAAGAAATTACTTTTACGTAATGAGCTTTTTTGTAACAAGTACCATCATCTTTTTTGTTTGCTATTGGTTTATGTACAAAAGTATCTATGGCAGTGGTTTTAAAAAATTCTTTAATTATGTTGGTATGTTTTTCACCTTCTTCTCAATAGCCATGGGTTTTTCGCTCCATAATTCTATCGCAGTAATAGAAGGGCATATTGGTAAACGAAGTGAATTTGTTCGTACTCCAAAATTTAATATAAGTACCATTAGAGACTCATGGAAAGGCAACAAGTATCTTATAAAAAAGGTCTCTCCACACGTAATTATTGAAGGTGTTTTAATGCTCTATTTCGCTTTTGGGATGTACAGTGCTTTTGTTGTTGGTGACCAAGGTGGTGACTTTGGATTGTTTCCATTTCACTTAATGTTGTTTATTGGCTTTGGTTATGTGTTTTTTAAATCACTTAGTTCTAAAGTGTGATTGCGATTTGGAAATATCACAAAATTCCAGTTCTATTTTTTATTGCGAGTTGTATCCTTTATTTATGGTTTGCCTATAGTATAACACGACTACAAACTGCGCAACTGCTAATTCTCTATGTTGCATTATTTGTATTTGCCTATAAAATTATTAAGTCTTCGGGATTCAACTTTAGATTACTAGTCGTTTTTTCAATTATTTTTAGACTCTTATTTCTTTTTGCTATTCCTAATTTGTCGCAAGATTTTTATCGCTTCATTTGGGATGGTCAAATGATTTTATCTGGCTTAAATCCTTACTTATCTACTCCAGATTTTCAAATGGAACAAGGGATACTTACCAACTTCCCAAATCAAGTTGAATTACATAATGGTATGGGTAGTTTAAGCGCATCGCATTTCACCAATTACCCTCCAACAAACCAATTATGTTTTGTTTTGGCCAATCTATTTCCTGGCACAAGTATTTTGAGCTCTGTAATAGGTTTAAGACTAATTATTATAGCTGCAGACATTGGAACGCTTTACTTTGGAAAAAAACTATTAGAACGTTTAAAATTACCGTCAAATAAAATCTTTTGGTACATTTTAAACCCGTTTATAATTATTGAGCTCACTGGCAATCTTCATTTTGAAGGAGTAATGATTTTCTTTCTGGTTTGGTCTTTATATGTATTGCAAATTGGAAAATGGAAATGGGCAGCAGTAATTATGGCTTTTTCTATTTCTGTAAAACTAATTCCGTTGATGTTATTACCATTGTTTTTTGGCTATTTTAAGAAAGATGTCAAATTTAAGGAGCCTGATGCAATTAATGGTGAGCTTTCTAAATCAAAAGTAACTGTCAATAATCTATTAAAACTAATAGTATTTTACGCTATTACTGGCCTTACTTCCATTCTACTTTTTATTCCATTCTTTTCTATGGAATTTATAACTAATTACACAAAAACCGTAGGCCTATGGTTTGGCAATTTTGAATTTAATGCTAGTATTTATTACCTTACTAGATCCATAGGTTATGCTATAACCGGTTATAATGAAATTGCTATAATTGGTAAAATTCTGCCCATAATATTCATACTCATAATTTTAGGTTTCACGTTTTTTAAAGAAAACAATTCTACTATTAAATTGATATCTTCAATGTTATTAGTACTAACGTTGTATCTCTTTTTAAGTACAACTGTTCACCCATGGTATATTGCAACTTTAGTATTTTTTAGTGTTTTTACTAATTACAAATATCCGTTGGTATGGTCTATAGTGATTGTTCTGAGTTATTTGGCGTATTCTAATACTGAAAATTCTGAAAATCTATGGATTATTGCTTTAGAATACACCATTGTCTTTTCGGTTTTTATTTGGGAAGTATTCTCAAAAAAAAGCCAACTCAGTAAGTTGGCTTCCAATTAATTTTATAGTAAGAATGTTTATGGTCTATAAGTAAATCGAAAACAAACTTATTTCTTAATAATTTGAGATTTATCATTTAAGCCATCAACCGTTATATGTGGTGTTCCGTAAACATAAATATTACTTTTACCCTTTGCATAAATCCCTAATTCCTTACTCACATACAAATAAATATCTGATGAATTTGAAGCCTGTAAACTAGCATTGGTTGTTTTTAAATTCTTGGCTTTTATATCTGTAGAACCTGTAGTAATTAAATTCATGTTAATTACATCACCTTCAACATTAATATCTGAGCGTTCGTTTAATGTTAAATTTAAATCTTCAATAGAAAGACTTCCCCTTAAAAATGCATTATCATTTAAAGTAATCTTAGCTTCATTACTTTTAAGTTGAATTTTACCTTTTGAGCTTCCGTTTATAATGATGTTTGTGACTTGTGTTTCTACGTCTAATTCAAAATTAGAATTATCAGAAACCGTCATGGCTAATGAATCGAGAATAAACTTATTTTGACCTTCAATTTTAGCACCATTTCTTAACGTCATTTTATTTAAATTCTGAAAAGTTACGGCAAGCTCTAATTTTTTACTAGATGTAATTCTATGCGTTTGATATATCTTAAGTACGCTATCCATAACTTTAAACTTAACGACATCTACTAAGTTAGAATCAATTTTTAAACTATAGCCATTAGCATTGGTTTGCATTAAAGAAACCTCTAAACCATCATTGATCTCAATTTCGTTGAAAGCATCCAAATTTTCAAACACATCCACAACAACTTTACTCCCTTTAATTTTCGCCTTTTTCTGTGCTGCAACAGGAAGTATTGTTAAACATAATATAGCAACTACAAGTAATTTTATTGTTTTCATAATCTCTTAGTGTTAGGGTAAAAATCGAGCAAAAGTAACAGTTCTTAATATTTTAGACTAACTACTTTTCCTTTTTCGGTTATACTTATATTTATATAACACCAATTGTAAAGAAAAGTCACTCTTTTATAGATGTTATTTTCTAAAATAATACCATTAATGCATATTGATGATATCGTTTAGTTGAAATAAAACATAAAAACAGGCTGCTAGAAACATAGCAGCCTGTTCTTAACAATATAAATCGTATTGTATTTCTGATCTCAAAACCTATTTGAGACACTATTTTTTTACATTTTTTTTACTTCGAGTATTTTAAAACTCTCAAAAGTTTCTATGTAACCATTGTCGTCTTCTACTTCGTATTCAGTAATCTCGTAAGTGATTTCAAAACGCTTACCAATCATATCTTCAGATTTTAGATTTCCGGCTTTTAAAGCTGCATCTGTAATTTCTGTAAAGTAGATTGTTTCTTCACTATCTTCATCGTTTTCATCTTCTCTGATTACAAAAGCGTAACCATCGTCTGCATCGTAACCATCAAAAACAGCCATTGTAATGACTTTTTTCTTGTTTTGAGTATTGCTATTTAAAAGTGAAAATGCATTTGCACTCATCACAACAACTGAACATATAAATGCTAGTATAAATTGTTTATTTTTCATGTTGAATAAAAATTAGTATTAATAGTAAAATCTTAATTTAAGTTTTGGGAATTTGCCACCTCAAGCCCAAATGCTTTTAGTCTATAACCTTCCTGGCTATAACTTCCGTGGTACATTGTCTAAGTTCTTTTTTCTAATTTTAGAACAGTTTTAGGATAAACATATCTACGACTTCAACTAAGATTAATATAATTATAATCCATTCTAACCGACTACTTTCTCTATGATCCAAAATATCTTTAAAGAGTTCTAAATTCTCTTTTATTATCTCAATTCTATTGTGGATTAAGTGGTATCGATCTTTTAAATCGAAGGTTTTTTTAAGCTCAACATTCAATTTATTTAACTGTTCATCTTCCCAGGTACTATCTGGAGAGTCAAAAATGTATAAGTTTTCAGAAATTTTGTTTTTAATATTCAATATTTTCCCAATAAATCGCTTTAATTTATTTCCTGAAATATTTAGTCTTCCATTAATTTCTAGATACTTAGTATGCTCGTTGGTCTCACTTATTAACGCTTGGGTAATTTCAGAATATCTATCTAGAGCTACTGATTGCGTTGTGTTTAGCATAACCAATCTAATCATTTCACTATTTAATTCTGGCAGTACTGTACTTTCAAAATTAACTTCGAGCGTATTGGGTTGAATGACAACACTAAGCTCTTCAGTAATTTTTTCAGACAAGTAATTATCACAAAATGGTTGAATTAAAGCTAACGCATCGTCAATTTCAACATTAGACATATTGAAAAAGCTAATAATTCCATAATGAAATAAGTAAATGTATTTATTATCTGAACTCGAATAAAAAAGTTCATCACTATCTTGAAACAACAATTGCCACTGTAATTGTTGTTTGCTAGCTTTAATGTTGATAGTGTTTGCTATTTGATAAGCAACAACGGGAAACATTTTAAGATTTAAACATGTCCTTAGGGGTTTTAAAACTCTTAAATTCTAACATATAATCATTAGGATCATTGATAAAAAACGACAAATGCTCGCCTGTTTTATCTTTTAAAAAAGTGGTTTGAGTTACCACTTCTAAGTTTTCACTATTAAGTCTTGCATAGAGTTCCTCCCATTTTGCAACACTTACTATCACTCCAAAATGAAACGATGGTAACATTTTACCTTCGAAAACATAATTTGGGCTATTAAAATTAAATTTTTCGGCTTGAATAAACGTTAGTTGATGACCAAATAAATTTATATCTAACCAATATTCGCTAGTTCTTCCTAGAGAAGCTCCGATGTTGTTAATGTAAAAGTCTTTAGTTTCTTTTACACTTAAACATGGCAAAGACATGTGAAATGATGTATCCATAATTCAACCATTTAAAATTAATATTATTTTAATTCAGAATTCAATTCGTCTATATCGTTGTACAACAGACGAATTGAATTCTTACAGTAAATTACAAAACGTGAATAATTATTCCGTATCTAATTCAAAATCATCGTCGTCAGCTCCTGGTTCTAAGTCTGGATCAACTACAGCATCTGGATCATCATCTTCAAAATCTTCATAGTCCTCTTCGTCATAATTTTCCATCGTTTGCTCTAACTTGGTACTTACTTTAACCAAATACTTGGTATCTTCAGTAGTCACTTCAACTGCTTCGACTGTTTCATTTTTTGCATTTTTAAACGAGATAACATCATCATCATCATATCCATCAGGATATTTCTCTACCAGAAGTGCTAAAATTTCTGGTGTCAATTTTTTAAAATCAACTATAACTCGTTTTAAATGTGCGTCTTTTGGTTTCATCAGGTAAATTCTATTTTTTCTATATGTCAGATGTTATATCCATTTTAAAAATGATTCTCCATGATAAACTTTTAGCAATGGATATTTCATTATTCAATAATATTTCTGAAGCTAATTTTTTTTTAAATATAATACTTATTTG
>TARA_R110002111_G_scaffold208530_1_pt1 | contig 16811 bp, 14 predicted proteins | sample TARA_R110002111 | Tara Oceans TARA_R110002111 (sample SAMEA4397363) | marine metagenome | biome: Polar Biome; feature: [ZZZ] marine water layer (ENVO:01000295); material: water (ENVO:00002006), including particulate matter (ENVO:01000060) such as... | depth 199 m | reverse complement strand
ATTGATTGATTGATTGATTGATTGATTGATTGATTTAATCCATATCAAATCGTAATCCGACAGATATATTATTTTGGTCTACCACTTGGTTTTTAAACAATGGATTCAGATCGTATTTAACATATAGGGCCACATTTCCTAAAGCCACATAACCGCTTAATCCATAAATAAATTCACTAACTTCTAATTGGTCGCGTTGCTTATCTTTTTCACGCTCTCCATCTTCTTTGTATTTTATTTTTTGCATGTTTCCAATATTTAAACCTGCATATCCACCTAAACCGACTTTTAATTTTTTGAATGTTGAATACCTAAAGTAATCTTCCTTTTCAATCTTTTTAGAAGGTCCAAATTCTAGATGCATAGGAATAACTAGGTTTGTTGTTCTAAATTTTATTTTATCGGCATCTATTGGGTATTCTTGCAATGAAATATTCCCATCTGTATTAACTAAGTAGTTGTTATCTTTAATCTTTAACTTATTCCATTGCATAGAGAAACCGTATTTTAATCTCCAAAAGTTTGTATTTTCAAAGATTCGAGTTTTCCATGCGTAACCTAATTCTATAAACCCAGAGCCTCCCAATTTGTATGGAGAATCTTCCAAATCTTGCCCATCGATTAATGCATTATTAAACCCAAAAGCAAAGACGATATCTTCTGTTGTTCTTCTATCATACTTTCTTGGCTTATCATCTGCCCTGTCTCCAACGTAAATAAAGCTCTCACTTGTACTTTCATCACCACCAATTCTAAGAATCAATCGATTTCCTTCGTCAACTCTTTTATATTGGTACGCATCATATCCGTTTCTCTGTAAAAGTGTTATTTTTTGGTCTATTATTTCGCGACGATTTTCTATGTTAAGTGCCGCAGTTTTAGCCGCTTCTTTTTTAAGATTTTCAGCTTCTTCTGCTGTAATTTCTTTACTATCTAAACGTTTATTAATTTTAGAAATCTTTAATTTCAAAATAGACTTCTCTTGTTCTTCAATTTTAGTTCTATCCTCCTCTAAGTCACTAATTTTGTCATTCATTTTAGCAACTTTAATTGAATCTAATTCTTTGGTCTGTCCTTGTATCGTGGCAAATGATAGAATTAATATCAAGTACACTAATAATCTAGTAATTGTATTCATAACTGTTCGTTTTTTGATTTATTGATGTTTATTTAATTTGATTCTGAATTTAACGCTCTTCGACTTCGCTCAGCGAGGCATTAGTTATTGCGATTAACAACTGCTGTTTTAACAGTTTTATAACTTTCTTTTAAAGCTTCAAATACTTTTCCTCTGTAGGATTGCCCCATTTCATCTTCCACAGTTTCTAATAGCATTTTTGCATTAACTGTTTTGGTAGTTTCTATATTTATTCTCTCTTTGAAAAGCTCTTTACTAGCCACTTTTAATAAAGAATCTATTTCTTTATCACTTACACCTGACTGTTCATTTTTTGATTCTTGAATTGCAACTGCTAAAGTTTCATTTATTAACGCATCTTCAATTATTGTTGCTTGGTTATTGATTTCTTTATTATTAATTAAATTTTCAACGTCTTTTAAATCATTTTGTTCCGCAAGTCTTATAAGCTTCTTAGTTTTTCTTTCAGTGTTTTTTTTATAATTAATGATCTCTGATTTATTAATTGTAGGTAAAGTTTCTTTTTTATCTTCTAATTGATCCTCTACCCTATCCTCTTGAATAACTAAATTAATAGATTTTTCATTTTCTATTTTTTTATTATTTAACTGTCCCTCTATTACACTTTCTTCAACCATTTGAGGCAGCACATTTTCTGACTCGTCAGTATTAAAAAACTGAAACGATACTGCCACCATTATCAGCAAACCTGCTGCAATACTCAACCACCAATACATTGGTTTTTTAGATTTTTTTTCATCTTCATCTAATCGATCAACTAATTTAGACCAGCCTTCTGATGATGGAGATAAGGTTCGTTTTTCGAGCTTATCTTTTATCTTTTCTTCAAATTTAATTGGAGCCATAACTGTTGTTATTTAATTCTTTAATTTTCTTCTGAAGCATTTGTCGCGCTTTAAATAATTGCGATTTCGATGTGCCTTCAGAAATTTTTAATAGTTTAGCAATCTCTTGATGCTTATACCCTTCTATAGCATACATCACAAATACCATTCGATAACCTTCTGGCAAACTATCTATGACTTGTTGTATTTCTGCTACTTCTATATTTGAATTTATATTGTTAGAAGAATCATGTTCTAAATAATCATCTTCTACAGCAAATTCAATGTTCTTTTGTTGTCTTAAATAAGAAATAGCTTCTCTTACCATGATCCGTCTTATCCAGCCTTCAAAACTTCCTTCATTTTTAAATGATTTTAAATATTTAAATACTTTAAAAAAACCATTCAACATTACCTCTTCTGCTTGGTGTACATCTTTAATATAGTACCTGCAAACACTTAGCATTTTTGGCGCATGTAGCTCATATAATACATGTTGTGCTTCACGATTTTGTTTCGCAGCGCGTTGTATGAGTTTTGTTTCGTTCTTATGAAGTTGAATAACTTTCATGCTTAGTTTTAAGTTCTAAATACGCTTAGATTGCTTTCTATTTATAAAGACGCTAATTTGTGAACAAAGGTTGCTTCAAAAATTAAAATTATTTAATAAAAATCACAAACCACTTATTTACAAGCTATTACGAATAAAAAAATATTATAATTTAATTAAAAAATAATCTTCAGTAAAAAACTATTTAAATATAGTTTTAATAATTTGCTCTAATAATTAATACTCTTAATTTTACAATAAAACAAATATGAAACATTTGCCTTTTCTAGTTTTAATTGGGATTACACTTCTATTACTTAGTTGTAATGATGATAACCAATCAAATACCATAATCACTATATCGGATAATGTTGAAGTATACAACGGAGATCTTATTGAAAATGGATATGTTTTAGCTGTTAAAAACGGCAGTAATACATCTTATTTATTAAATAAAGAAGGTTTTAAAGTATATGAATGGACATTTGAAGATAATCTAGGTAATGATTTAGAAATTCTTCCGAACGGTAAGTTACTTGGAATTTTTAAATCTGATAGTCCAGAAATATCTTTTGGTGGTTACGGAGGCATATTAAAAATCTTAAATCCTGATGGAAGTACTGAATGGGAATATAGCTATGCATCTGAGAATAAAATTGCTCACCATGATTTAGAATTGCTACCAAATGGTAATGTGTTATTTATTGCTTGGGAAAGAATTACTAGCAATGAGGCAGCTCTAGCTGGTGTGGATACAATAACAACTGATATTTTTCCAGAAGTTCTGGTTGAAGTTAACCCAAGCACAAATCAAATAGTATGGGAGTGGCATAGCTTTGACCATATTATACAAGACAAATTCAACACGTTGCCTAACTATGGTAATGTAAGTGACAATCCTCAACTCATAGATTTTAATTACGACATTGTTGATAATGGAGATATTATGCACGCTAATGGCATTGACTATGATACAGACAAGGACGTAATTTATTTGAGTGTAAATTATTATCATGAAGTTTGGGTGATAGATCACAGCACAACGACAACCCAAGCAGCTACAAATTCTGGTGGAAATTACAATAAAGGTGGTAACCTACTTTATCGGTTCGGTAATCCCGAAGCTTATAAAAACAATCAAGGACAACGTTTGTTTTACAATAACCACTTCCCAAATCTACTAGAAGATAATGAACCTGGAGCAGGAAACATTTTAGTCTATGGAAATGGTAATAACGTAAGTCAATCAACGGTTTTTGAACTAGATCTGCCAGAGAGCTTTTCACTACTACCAAATACAAATAATGAACCAACGATAATTTGGAATTTTACAAATCCAGACTTTTATTTTGGTCGAGTTTCTGGAGCTGTACGTTTACAAAATGGAAATACCTTGATAGCCGAAGGTGATTATGGTTTTTGGGAGGTGACACCAAATAATGATATTGTTTGGAAATATAATGGTGGAGGTGACATTTTTTGGAGATGTTACGACTACTTACCCACCGATGAAAACATTCTTAACTTAGACTTATTTTAACCTCTATTTTTTTCTATCAATAACATAATCCACCATTAATATTAATGAAGATTTATAAGGTGATTCGGGATATTTATTTAATAAATTAAGAGCTTCCTCTTGAAATATTTTCATTTTAGAAACCGCATAATCTAATCCTCCATTATTTTTAACGAAAGTGATAACTTCTTTTACACGTTTCTTATCTTTATTGTGGTTCTTAACTGAATTAATCAGCCACGATTTTTCTTTTTTAGTACAATTATTTAATACATATATTAAAGGCAACGTCATTTTTTGTTCTTTAATATCTATACCTGTAGGTTTGCCTATCGCTTCTTGACCATAATCGAATAGATCATCCTTAATTTGAAATGCCATACCAATCAATTCTCCAAACTTTCTCATCGATTCTACTTCTTGAGAATTAGGCTTTACAGAAGCAGCACCTAAACTACAACAAGCAGCAATTAACGTCGCTGTTTTTTGTCTTATAATTTCATAATAAATATCTTCTGTAATATCGAGTTGTCTAGCTTTTTCAATTTGAAGCAACTCCCCTTCACTCATTTCTCTTACAGCAACCGAGATAATTTTTAATAAATCAAAATCATTATTATCTATAGAAAGTAAAAGCCCTTTAGATAATAAGAAGTCACCAATTAAGACCGCTATTTTATTTTTCCAAAGTGCATTGATAGAGAAAAAGCCCCGTCTTCGATTACTATCATCAACTACATCATCATGAACCAAGGTTGCCGTATGGATTAACTCTATAACAGATGCACCTCTATAGGTACGTTCGCTCACCTCACCATTATTCATCATTTTAGCGACTAAAAACACAAACATTGGGCGCATCTGTTTGCCTTTTCTATTTACTATATAATGTGTAATACGATTTAGCAACGCAACCTTACTAGCCATAGAGAGTTGAAACTTTTGTTCAAAAAGATCCATCTCGTAAGCAATAGGTTGTTTTATTTGTTCGGTAATCTTCATTTATGACATAAAAATGTAAAATTACAAATTCTATTAGCTATATATTCTTAAAATAGAATTATAATATTTTAACTTTTTCAGCTCGCAAATATTTGTAACTTTATGCAATTAATCATAAAAACACAAACACATGAAAAAAATTACTTTATTATTTACATTAATGTTTGGCTCTGCTCTAATGTTTGGACAAGTTGTATTGTCTGAAGATTTTGAAAGTGGCTTAACATTACCTACTGGTTGGACAAATAACGATATTGCTGCAGGAGGAGAAATATGGACTTTTGCTACTGGAGGCGATGCTGTAGGGTATACTTCTCCTAATACTATTTATTATGATGACGCTTTTTTAGTTGGAAATTACGCAATACTTGACAGTGATGGTTATGGTGGTGCTATTGCTGAAGATGCAGCATTAGAGAGTCCTGCTTTTGACGTTTCTGGAGCTACTAATGTTATACTTTCTTTTAATCATTTTTTTACTGCAGGTTATGGCGGTGAAGGCTATGTAGAAGTTTATAATGGTACTACATGGGTACAAGTTGCCTATTATACAGGTGCTGAACAAGTAGATTCATCTTTTGGTTTAGAAGAAATAGATGTTTCTACTGAATTAAGTAGTGTTGCTAATGCTCAAGTTAGATTTAGATGGGTAGGAGACTACTCTTGGGGATGGGCTGTTGACAATATAGTAGTTTCTGCACCTACTTGTGTAGACCCTACCATAACTTTTGATGATTTCTCTCAAACTACTGTTGACATTTCAATGAATGCTTCTGGTGATTATGATATAGAATGGGGAGTTTATCCATACATTCAAGGTACTGGTGGATCTACAGCTACTGTTACTGCTGGAGATACTTATCAACTTACTAGTTTAATGTCTGGTGTTTCTTATAGCATCTTTGTTAGAAAAAACTGTGGTGGTGGAGATTACTCTAACTACATAGAAGTAACAGCTGGAACAAGCCCCTCTAACTTAAGCACTTATCCTTACAGTGAAGATTTAGAGGCTGACGCAAACCAAGCATTATTATTAAATTTTGGTCTTAGTTTTGCAGGTACTGGAACTTGGAGCTATACAGTAGATGATCTTCTTGATGGAGATACTACAAATGATTATGCATATGATGGATTAGCTTCAATGTTTTCAAATAACACAAGTACAGCAACAGATGCTGATGCATGGGTATATGTTGGTCCTTTTAATTTAGCTTCAGATAGCGAATATACTTTTTCGTTTTTTCAACGAGTATTAGCTGCTGCTGGTCTTTCTAGACCTAATAAAGATCTTGAAATAGCAGTTTCTTCAACTAATGATGGATTAGGAAATACAATTTTATTAACTCTAGATGATTTAGTAAATATCGATTATGTAGAACGTTCTGTTACTTTTACTCCTGCAACTACTGGTCAATTTTATTTTGGTATTCATGATAAATCTAGTTTCCTTGCAACAGCTACCGCAGGAAATGCGCTTTTCGTTGATGGTTTCAGTGTAACAAGCGAAGCTCTAAGTATTGCTGAATTTGAATCTAATCGTTTTACACATTTCTACAATAAGAATGCACAAACACTTGACTTAGAATCTTCAAATATGGAGATGACAAGTGTAGAAATTTATTCTTTACTAGGTCAACGTGTAATATCTAATTCTTTATCTAATACAATTGAATCTATTGATGTTTCTGCTTTAAACACTGGTGTTTATTTAGCAAAAATAAATATTGATGGAAATTCTAAAACGATAAAGTTTATTAAGAACTAATCAGTATTAATTAAACAAAAAAAAAGCGGCAATTGCCGCTTTTTTTTATGTCTGAATCAAAAATATCTATGTTAAATATTAGCTTTTGTTAGCCAACTGACCACAAGCAGCATCTATATCTTTACCTCTACTTCGTCTTACTGTAACGGTAATATTATTAGCTTCTAAAACAGATACGTACATATCTATAGCTTTTGTATTGGCTTGCTGAAATTCACCATCGTCAATAGGGTTGTATTCTATAAGGTTCACTTTACTTGGTGCGAATTTGCAAAACTCAACTAAAGCTTCAGCGTCTTTTCTTTTATCGTTAATGCCATCCCAAACAACATACTCATAAGTAATTCTATTTTTTGTAGCTGCATACCAGTATTGTAACGCTTCTCTTAAATCAGTTAATGGAAATGTGGCATTAAATGGCATTATGGAAGTTCTAATTTCATCTATAGCAGAATGTAACGACACAGCCAACTTAAACTTTACGTTATCATCTGCCATTTTCTTAATCATTTTTGGTACTCCAGATGTACTCACTACAATACGCTTTGGAGACATCCCTAAACCTTCAGGTGAGGTTATCTTATCAATAGCCTTAAGAACGTTATTATAGTTCATTAAAGGCTCTCCCATACCCATAAACACAATATTGCTTAATGGTCTGTTATGATATAATCTGCTTTCGTTATCTATAGCTACAACTTGATCGTAAATCTCATCTGGATTTAGATTTCGCATGCGTTTTAGTCTTGACGTTGCACAAAATCTACAATCGAGACTACAACCTACTTGTGATGACACACATGCTGTTGTTCTAGTAGCAGTTGGAATAAGCACTGATTCTACAATTAAATCATCATGTAATCTCACTGCATTCTTTATAGTGCCATCAGAGCTGCGTTGCATCTGATCTACTTTGATATGATTAATGACAAAATTATCTTCTAGCATCTGTCTAGTTTCTAAAGATACATTTGTCATATCCTCAAAACTATATGCTGATTTTTGCCATAACCATTCGTAAACCTGATTACCTCTAAAGGCTTTATCTCCATGTTTAACAAAGAATTCTCTTAGCTGTTCTTTAGTTAAGGCGCGTATATCTTTCTTTTTGGTTTCCATCTTTTGCAAATGTACTTAAAATCTAGTGTATGCTTTAAAAAGTAAAAGCCTCAATGAAGAGGCTTTTTAATTATAATCTTGTATTATTAATTAGATGATGAGCATAGCATCACCATAAGAATAGAATTTATACTTTTCTTTTACAGCTTCTTCGTATGCTTTTTTCATAAAATCATGACCTGCAAATGCAGATGTCATCATTAATAAAGTTGATTTTGGTGTATGAAAATTAGTAATCATGCAATTTGCAATACTAAATTCATAAGGAGGAAAGATGAATTTATTTGTCCAACCATCAAACTCATTTAACCTACCGTTAGAAGACACAGAACTCTCAATAGTACGCATTGATGTTGTACCAACAGCACACACACGTTTTTTCTTTTCAATTCCTTCATTTACGATATCTGCAGCAGCTTTTGTAATAATGATTTCTTCACTATCCATTTTGTGCTTAGATAAATCTTCTACCTCAACAGGATTAAAAGTACCTAAACCAACATGCAATGTTACTTCTGCTGTTTTTACTCCTTTAATCTCTAAACGTTTTAATAAATGCTTAGAAAAGTGTAAACCTGCAGTTGGCGCTGCTACTGCTCCTTCATTTTTTGCGTAAATAGTTTGGTAGCGTTCCTCATCTTCTGGCTCTACTTCTCTATTAATGTATTTTGGCAATGGTGTCTCTCCAAGTTCAGTTAACTTAGTTCTAAAATCTGCGTAAGATCCATCATACAAGAAACGTAATGTTCTCCCTCTTGATGTTGTATTATCTATCACCTCAGCAACTAATGTTTCGTCATCACCAAAATATAACTTATTACCTATTCTAATTTTTCTAGCTGGATCTACCAAAACATCCCAAAGGCGTTGTTCTTGGTTTAATTCGCGTAATAAAAAAACTTCAATACGTGCACCTGTTTTTTCTTTGTTACCATATAAACGTGCAGGAAACACTTTAGTGTCATTCATAATCATCACATCTCCTTCATCAAAATAATCGATGATATCCTTGAATTGTTTATGTTCAATAGTTTGTTTTGCCCTATTAAGAACCATTAACCTAGATTCATCTCTGTGTTCTGCAGGATGCTCGGCAAGTAATTCGTCTGGAAGGTCAAAACTAAAGTGTGATAATTTCATGTGTTTGTTTTATTTTTAAGAAGTTGCAAATATACAATCTCAAGATAGGCGTTGTCAAGTAAATAGGCGTTTATTTTAATATTGCAAGTTTTTTAAGTAAAAACCACTACTATACATGTTAGATTAACGCTAACATACTATATTCTACAATACCTTATTTATGCTGAAACCTATAGTTTTAAAATCTTCCCAAAACTGAGGATAAGATTTACTTACCACATCTGCATTGTTAATTATAATTGGCACTTTTAAAGCTAATGGAGCAAAAGCCATTGCCATTCTATGGTCGTTATACGTTGAAATAGAAACGTTATCATTAATTCCTTTTGCAGACTTTAAATGTAAAGACGCTTCAGTGATCGCTACATCTCCTCCTAATTTTTCAATTTCAGTTTTAAGTGCAACTAAACGATCTGTTTCTTTAATTTTAAGTGTATGCAATCCGGTCATATAACACTCTAAACCTAACCCAAATGCCGTTACAGCTATTGTTTGTGCAATATCTGGCGCATTACTTAAGTCTAACTCCACACTACTTTTATCACTTATAGTTGAAGTTTTTTTAAGTGTAATCGAATGCCCTAAAAAGGTTGTTGTAACACCAAAATTTTTATAAATTGAAGCCAAAACTGAATCACCTTGTAAGCTATTTTTGTTGTATGAATTGATCGTTATTTCTGAGCCTAGATCACTTAAAGCGATAACACTATAAAAATAGGATGCAGAAGACCAATCAGACTCAACTGTTAAGGCCTCTGACTTAAGCTGTAATGTTTTCGGTTTTACAACAATAGTATTCTGTATAAAACTAGTTTCAACACCAATACTATTCAATAAACTTAATGTCATTTTTATGTATGGAACGGAAGTTATTTGCCCCTTTAAAGTGAGTTCTAATCCGTTTTCTAATTGTGACGCAATAAGTAATAATGCAGAAATATATTGACTACTTACATGTGCTTCTAATGAGACCTTACTTTTTTTGAGATGTCTTCCTTTTATTTTTAAAGGCGGAAAACCATCATTTTCTAAATAAGTGATATCTGCTCCCAAAGCTGTTAAAGCATCGACCAGAATTTTTATCGGTCGTTCTTTCATGCGTGAAGAACCCGTAATTATAACTTCTCTATTATTTTGAATCGAGAAATAAGCCGTTAAAAATCGCATTGCTGTACCAGCATGATGAATATCGATAAGTTCTTCTTGAGAATTTAAAGCTTGTTGCATCAACGCAGAATCGTCTGAATTAGATACGTTCTCAATTTGAATCTGAGGATATAATGCCTGTAATAACAATAAACGATTAGATTCACTCTTAGATCCTGTAATCTGAATATTTTGATGACTTGTAAGCTTTGATTTTTTAATACTGATGTCCATATTTGGAATCTCTAAAATAAGATTGAAGTTACAAAACTACTTCAATTTCTCGTTATTGTGATGTCTGTTGTGATCTCGTTTGGCTTTTTTATCCATTTTTTTATCAAATGCTTCCTGTAAGTCTATACCTGTTTGGTTAGCCAAACATAATACCACAAACATTACATCCGAGAGTTCTTCACCTAGATCTTTATCCTTATCGCTTTCTTTTTCACTCTGTTCTCCATAACGCCTAGCAATAATGCGAGCAACCTCACCAACTTCTTCCGTTAGTTGTGCCATGTTGGTTAGCTCATTAAAGTAGCGCACTCCGTGTGCATTAATCCAATCGTCAACTTCTTTTTGTGCGTTTTTTATGTTCATATTTAGCTTTTAGTTAGTATTATTTGTTCGGTTTGTTTCTCTACAATTTTGCTATAAAAAGCTTTAAAGTCTTTATAATCTTTAGGTAAAATAAGAGGATTAACAATATCTAGTTGGGTTTTTAATTGTAAATAATTTCCGTTTTGTTGCGCTAGATAACTAAACTTAACTTCAGAATTTTTAAATTGAATTGCTTCAGATGCTGGTAAATATTCTACCACAAAACCTTCAGGTATTAATATATTTATTATATACTTTTCTGAATTAGGAACAATAAAATCAATAGGATATTGACGCTCTTCTAATTTAAACGGATTTTCTTTAGTACTTAAAAACAATAGTGGTGTAAAATAAAGCTTATCACCTATTTCATCAATACCATCAGTGAGTTCGTATTCATAATTCACTTTTATTGGCTTAGCACCATCCTTAAAATTCTCAACATTTAATTCACTAATTTCTATATCACCTTTATCTTTTTCTAAGGATTTAATATGATCTTCTACCTTCATATTTGCATATTTTTCTCTGTAGAAGTATGCAATATAATTTGATAAATTTTTAGCTACTTTTCCTGTAATTGTGAAATCGTCGTTAATTTTAACATTAAGCATTGTAGCCTCTGAGGATTGTTTACTTGGCTTTAAATTAATCCATCGTGATATATTTTTATCCTCGATTAACCTTCCTTTCCAATTAAGTACACGCAAAGGCAAAACGTTATTAGTACTAAACTGCTCAGTAGCATCTATTAATAAATACTCATCATTTTGTTGCACACTACATATTACATAATTAAAACCTTCGCGAGAAGGAAATAATGGGATTCCATTGTTTCTCGTACTTAACACTACAGGATTAGCGTTTACACCTTGAGAGCGTAACATAGACACCACCATTAAATTAATATCAGCATCATTGCCCTCTCCATTTTTATATGCAGAACGCACACCATTCTCAGCATACTTGCCATAGTGCCCATTCCACTTTACTTTAGATTTAACAAAACTCTCAACTATTAGTGCTTTTTCAAAATCATCTTCAACACCTGCTAATATAGCTTCCAAATCAGTTTTATAAACATTAAACTTACCTAATTGTCCTCCAAAATCTTCATTATCGTAAACTGTTTTTGAAACCTCTTCCCATGTTGACGAAAATGATTTTTCTACAAGCTTCATATTATTTAAATATGCTGAAAGCTCCATCGCCAATTTACTTCTATAATTATTAATATTCCCAGCAAAAGCCTCACTACGAAGAGCTGGAATATCTACCTCATTTACAGAAAAAACATCGATCTTATAACTAAATGGTATCGTAGTATTTTTATAAGATGATTCTATTTTAGGCAAATAACTAGCTTGTAAATTAAACTGTTTATTATAAACATAATATTCAGGTGTTTCAACTCTAATATCTAGCTTATTAAGAGGAATACTAAACTGAAAAATGATATCGTCTATGCTGATTCTTGGGGAGGTGATTGTATACTTATATTCAATAATGGTACCTTCCTTAACATTAGGCATAGTAAATGAACTTATTTTTAAAAACTCATTATAATTTTCTTCAAACTTTCCATCATTTTTTAATTTCTCTTTTTTAATTTTATCTTGTTCAAGATTATATGAAAATCCTTTTAAACCTAAAAGAGTTTCTTTTTGTGAATTACTTCTTAATAAACGAATTTTTTTAGTTGCCCAATCAAAACCATCCTTATTATATATTTTTATACGTTCATGCACTTCTCTATTTTGAATGAAGCCTTGATTTTCTACATAATTAAAAACAATCCTCTCTTTTCTATATAATATTGCAGCCGAAGCCGATGAATCTTTATAATGGTACTTTTCTTCCAATTCTACTTTTGATACTTTTCCAAAGTCATAATTCTGACTACTCAAAAAATTAAAACTTAAAACGATCGTGATTATAAATAGTGTTTTTTTCATGCGTAAAGTGGATTGATTAATTTATTAGTTTTTCATTTAGTTTTAGAGTAATAGAATGATCTATTAGGCTTTGGTTAAGACCACTTTGCTTTTATCGTTTTTTACAATTTGTTTTCTAAAATTTCTAAATGCTTTATAATCTTCTTTATCGTAATTGCCTTTTAGCAATGTATATGTTCTTGTATATTTCAATTTATTATCACCTAAATTTTCTAACTTAAAACTATAAGTACCAAATTTGGTATCTAATACTTTAGACTCTGTCATAGCTTCAATTTTTAAGCCTTCTGGAATTTGAATAATAAATTCATCAATATTTTTATACGAACGATCTATCTTAAACGCTAATTTACGTTCAGTATATCGTGTGGGAATCTTAGTGACTTTATTAAACATATTAGGCTGAAATATCAATCTAGTCCCACTTTTAGAAGCATAATTTGTAGAAGATAATTTTACATTTTCTTGATAAACAATATTTTCCTTATCATTCACAATGCTTATATCGTCTAAATTTATATTGTTTATATTATCCCAATATTCTTTATAATAAAGTTGCTGATCTCTTTGGGTTTTATTTCCAATACCATCATGTAGACCATATTGATAACCTGTAGTTGTAATACCTACGTCTGCACTAAAACCGCCTGACGCATCCATAATAATAGTTGCTATAGTCTTTTTTACATTCTCATCAATACTATATATTTTTGTGTGTACAATTTCACCTCCTTCTGGTTTTACCAATAATACATTTCTATCATCTGTAAAGCCAGCTGAAAAACCAAAAGGGTTGGTTTGGCTAGTACACTCTAAAAATATATTTTCATCACCATTTGGCACACATAGTATAGCATGATTTCCTTGAGCTGAAGAAAATTCACTATCAATATCTCTAAGTCCCGACCCTCCATAAACTAAGGTGTAATAAGATGGTACATCTACAGCCTCCAACAATGCTTTTGTATAATTTGTTAATCCTTTACAATCTGCATATCCAAGTTTATCTACATCATTAGCTAACATTGGTTTCCAACCACCAATACCAACTTGAATACTGATGTAGCGCGTTTTATCTTGCATATACTTGTATACAATTTTAGCGCGTTCTATTTGGTCATCAACACCTGTAGTAAGGCTTTTAACATGGTCTATTGTTGTTTGCGGAATATCATCTGTACCAGTAAGTAATCTATCGTACATCCATTTTCCGAAATCATTCCAATTATTATTTACACCTTCAACTCCTATCATCTCAAAATTTCTAAGTGCTACTTTAAAAAGTGGCACTAAATTATTTAATTCTGGTGTATACGCTTCATATTTTATACCTTCAATATTTTCAGCTACAAAATGATGTTCAGAGATTTCTTTGATATTATAACTTTCAAAATTCTCGTTTTTAGTTTTTAAATCAATTCCTGCTGAGTTTATAATTTCATATTCGGCATGCTGAATACTCACATAATAATCATCTATAGGTTGCCAATTCGGAAAGAATGCGGTATTCCTAAAAATAATCTCAGCACTATACTCTACAGTGTAAGGGTATTTTAATGGAATATAATCGAGATATTTTACACGATTATCTTCGTATATAGAAATTTGACTCACAGCACTTTCGTCTGTAAAATCTTTTTTCTTTACTTTTTTTATTTCTTCACCAGAAGCATTATAAATAATAGCTTCTATTTTCCCAATATCTGTATTATCATCATAAAATGCAACAGCATTTATATGTCTATTTCCATATTTATTATATACTGTGGTTACTCGTCTAGTCGTTAACTTTATCTTATCTCTATCTAATATCTCTATTTGTTTATGCTCAAATCGAACGACAGCATTTGCTTTAGTTTTTAATTCTTGAGGAACAAAATATGAACTATATAGTTCTTCTGATTGAGAAAAACTACAAATTGAAATAAAAAACAAAAAAGTAGACAGGTAAATTTTAGAATAAGACATTGATGAATATCATTTGTTTAAGCATACAATATAAAAAGTAAATCTTTTTATACAAACGTTTTAAGTCATATATTTCTGACTATTTCTAAATACTCAATTATCGTATTGATTTTTTAACTTTCTAATACTAACACTTTCATTTTCTAACACAAAACAAAATTGCTAAAACCACAAAACAAGGCACTCCTATATATTTTAATTCACTCAAGAGCACATTAATTCCCCATTCTGAAAAGAACTCATTTATACCAATCGGAGAAACTTTTATTGGCCTTAACGAAAAGAAATATCTAGAATTATCAAAAGGAATAAAGAAACCGACTCCTTCACCACCTGTTGTCATAGCATCTAAAATAGCATGCGATACTGTTGAAATAAAAATAACAATTGCAAAAAGTAGTTTTCTAACTTTACCAAATAAAAGCGACAAAAACATACTCCAAATAAACGCAAATAGAATAGAATGAGTAAAACCTCTATGACCTAAAGGATGTAAATAATCAATCCCAAATTTAAATGCCAACACATCTAAATCTGGTAAGACTGCAGAGCTAATTGCTAGTATTAGAAGTATTCTGTTCGATTTGGAATCTAAAAGTTTAGACGTTGTATAAGCAACTAATCCATGACCGAAGATAGAAGCCATTATTCTCTGTTCTTAGAATCAATAATAATGGTGACTGGTCCATCATTAACCAATTGCACTTTCATGTCTGCACCAAATTTTCCTGTTTGTATTTTTTTACCTAATGCATCTTGAAGCGACTCAATAAAGTTTTCATATAAAGGAATAGCAATATCTGGTTTAGCTGCTTTGATATAACTTGGACGATTTCCTTTTTTTGTACTTGCATGAAGCGTAAATTGACTTACCAATATCACATCACCATTAGAGATTTTTAATGAGGTATTCATCACTCCATTTTCATCTGGAAAAATGCGAAGATTTATAATTTTATTACACAGCCAACTGATATCATCTTGAGTGTCTTCATCTACAATTCCTAATAATACCAATAACCCATTACCAATTTGAGCAACACTATCACCATCAATAGTAACATTTGCCTCAGTTACCCTTTGTATTACAACTTTCATTCATTATCATAATTATCAGTTCTATAATGTTCATCCTCCCCTTCTAAAATCTGAACATAACTTTTATATCTTGAATAAGACACCTCATTGGCCTCTAAAGCATCCTTAACAGCACACTTTGGTTCGTTTAAATGAATACAATTATTGAACTTACAGTCTTGTTTTAATGCAAAAAACTCAGGAAAATAATCACCCACCTCTTCTTTTTCCATATCAACAACTCCAAAACCTTTAATACCTGGTGTATCAATGATTTTTGCATCAAAGCTTAAATCAAACATCTCTGCAAAAGTTGTGGTATGTTGCCCTTGGCTATGCTGCGTAGAAATCGCTTTTGTTTTTAAATCCAAAGAAGGCTCTATAGCATTGACTAAAGTAGATTTACCAACACCAGAATGACCAGCAAACATGCTCACCTTTCCTATCATTAAGTCTTTTACTTTATCTATATTTTTTCCTGTGGTTGCCGAAATGCCAATACATTCATAACCAATAGCACGATAAACACTAGCTAAATATTTCACTTCTAACATCGTCTCTTCATCGTAAGAATCCACCTTATTAAATAACAAAACGGCGTTAATCCCATAAGCTTCTGAAGTCACTAAAAAACGATCTATAAATGTGGTGAATGTTGGAGGATTATCAATAGTTACCAGTAAAAATACTTGGTCAATATTTGAAGCAATAATATGTGTCTGCTTTGAGAGATTTACCGATTTACGAACGATATAATTTTTACGCTCTTCGATGCGATGAATAACACCTGTTTCGGTATTATTTTTTGTTTCTAGCTCAAACTCTACTATATCACCAACAGCAATTGGGTTGGTACTCTTAATGCCTTGCAACCTAAAACGGCCTTTAATTCTACATTCATAGAATTTACCGTTCAAGGTTTTTACCGTGTACCAACTGCCTGTAGATTTATATACTGTTCCTGTCATTACTACAAAGATGGTCATTATT
>TARA_R110002111_G_scaffold116680_1_pt1 | contig 16841 bp, 14 predicted proteins | sample TARA_R110002111 | Tara Oceans TARA_R110002111 (sample SAMEA4397363) | marine metagenome | biome: Polar Biome; feature: [ZZZ] marine water layer (ENVO:01000295); material: water (ENVO:00002006), including particulate matter (ENVO:01000060) such as... | depth 199 m | reverse complement strand
CATATATCAAAGATTTTAATTTATTGAAAAATACTTTATTTAATAAGCCTTTAAAGGCTTTCTTATGAATAAAGATTCCTCTAAAAACAAGAATTTAATTTATGAATAGGTATAATCAATATTCTGAAAAAAGAGCATTTTTAGTTTTTTTAATAAATCGTTGATTCCTATAAAATAATTTTTTTTTGCGTGCTTTAAAATACCGTTAAAAACTCAAAAACTTAAATATTTATTAACAAAGTGGGGTAAAGTGGTAAAATGTGGTAAAATTTTCAATATATTTGAATCTTAAACGTTTAAACTACAGCAAAATACTTTTGGACTTATTAACAGGAACATACGAATGCAAAGTGGATGCCAAAGGCAGACTCATGATGCCTGCTGCTATTAAAAAGCAATTGGCTTCGGTATTGCAGGATGGTTTTGTGTTGCGTCGTTCAGTATTTCAAAAATGTTTAGAGTTGTATCCGATGAGTGAATGGCAGGCTTTAATGCAGAAAATGAATACTTTAAACAAGTTTAAAAAGAAGAATAACGATTTTATTCGACGTTTTACTGCGGGTGCTAAAATTGTTGAAGTTGATATTAACGGGCGTTTATTGGTGCCTAAGGATTTAACTGTTTTTGCAAATATTTCAAAAAATATTGTGGTGACTTCGGCTATTAATATTATTGAGATTTGGGATAAAGATTTATACGAACAAGCTATTGATGACGCTGCAATTGATTTTGCAGATTTAGCTGAAGAAGTAATGGGACAAGATGATGATGACCATGGAATATCATAATCCGGTACTGTTAACTGAAACAGTTGACGGTTTAAATATAAAAGAAGATGGTGTTTATGTAGATGTCACTTTTGGTGGTGGTGGACACAGTAAGGAGATATTAAAAAGACTTGGTGCAAAGGGAAAGTTATTTGCTTTCGATCAAGATTTAGACGCTCTTGAAAATACGATTGATGATTCTCGATTTACACTAATAAATGAAAATTTCAGATTTGTAAAACGCTTTTTACGATTTCATGGTGTAAAAAAAGTAGATGGTGTTTTGGCAGATTTCGGGGTGTCGTCGCATCAATTTGATGTCGCCGAACGTGGTTTTTCTACACGTTTTGAAGCAGATTTGGATATGCGAATGAATCAGAAAAATCAATTATCGGCTTTTCATGTGATTAACGAGTATGAAGAAGAGCAATTGAAACAAGTGTTTTTACAATATGGCGAATTACGAGCTGCGCCAGCCATGGCGAGATTAATTGTCGAACATAGAAAAACTGAACCTATTGTAACCAGCGAACAATTAAAAGCGGTGTTAAGAAAATTTTTACCACCACGACATGAGAATAAGGTGTTGGCTCAAATATATCAAGCTATTCGTATTGAGGTGAATCAAGAAATTGAAGCTTTGAAAGAATTTTTACAACAAACGCCCGAATTGTTAAACGATAAAGGGCGATTAAGTTTTATATCCTACCACTCTCTAGAAGACAGGTTGGTAAAGCGTTTTATAAGAAATGGCATGTTTGAAGGAGAGCCAGAACGTGATATGTATGGAAATTTTGAAGTGCCACTTAAAAAAGTAAACGGTTTAATAGTTCCAAGTAAAGAGGAAGTAAAAATAAATAGTAGAGCCAGAAGCGCAAAGCTTAGAATAGCAGAAAAGTTATAATAGGATTTTTAAATCCTTCCCTTTTAAAAGGGAAGGTGGATTTAATTCCCTTAAAAGGAATTAAAGACGGAAGGGTTAATAAAAAAGATTCCTGCCTTCGCAGGAACTGAGGAATGAAGAAAAGCATCTACAACATACTAAAAGGCACTTTTTTGGTGAGTGATGATTCGTTTAAAAATTGGCGATTCATTCTGTTTATATCTGCACTAGCTATAGTAATGATTGCAAGTTCGCATAGTGCCGATAAAAAAGTTCATGATATAGCACGGTTGAGTAATGAAGTAAAAGAAATGCGTTCGGCATTTGTTGATGGTCGGTCAAAACTCATGCGAGTTAAAATGGAATCAGCGATTATAAATAAAATGAAAGAAAAAGGCATTGCGCCCTCATTGGTGCCAGCAAAAAAGATAAAAGTTAAATCATCACAAAATTAAAGCAAGACCTTGGCAGTAAACGAGAGCCGCATATTAAACCGATTGTATTTTTTAGCAGGATGTATGTTCATCTTCGGGCTTGCCGTGTTGTTTAAAATATTTAGTATCCAATATCTTCAAGGTGATAAATACAGAGCTCTAGTTGAAAAACGTGATATACAAAATGTTACCATTCCAGCAAATAGAGGAAATGTATATGCAGATGATGGGAGCTTATTAGCGACCTCTATTCCTAAATATAATATTGCTATTGATGCTGTAATATGCCCAACAAATACGTTTGAAGAGTTTATAAAACCGTTATGCGATTCGCTTTCAAATTACTCAGGTAAATCGTCAAGTTATTATGAAAAATCAATTAGAAAAGCACGTGCTAACAAAAACCAATATCTGCTATTAGCTAAAAATATTAATTACACAGATTATACCCGATTTAGAAATTTCCCATTATTAAAATTAGGCGCAATTCCTGGAGGATTTATAGTTAATCAACAAACAAAACGCGAATTCCCAATGGGCTCTATAGCACAACGTTCTATTGGTTACGAGCGGTTTGATGAAAACGGAAATGTAACAAGAGCAGGAATTGATGGTGCTTTTGGAGAAAAATATTTGAGAGGAACAGATGGGAAACGCTTAAAGCAAAAAATAGGAAAAAATAAATGGAAGCCACTCACAGATTATAATCAAGTTGAACCAAAAGATGGCTACGATGTATATACTACCATTGATGTAAATATTCAAGATATAGCGCACCATTCATTACTTGGTCAGTTAGAATATTATGAAGCAGACCATGGTTGTGTGGTAGTTATGGATGTTAAAACGGGTGAAGTTAAAGCAATTTCAAATTTAGCTAAAACTAGTAAAGGTAATTATTACGAAAAGCGGAATTATGCCGTTTGGGAATCGCATGAACCAGGCTCTACATTTAAAATAATGGCTTTAATGGCAGCTTTGGAAGATAAAGTTATAGATACTGCAACCATTGTAGATACACGAAAAGGATCTAAACGTTTCTATGGGAGAACAATTAGTGATTCTCGCGGGCATGGTAAAATTTCAGCAGCTCGTGCCGTGGAAGTGTCGTCAAATATAGGTTTAGCAACTATTATAGATGAACATTACTCTAAAGAACCAAAAAAGTTTATTGACAGAATTAAGAGTTGGAATTTGCATCAAACACTTGGTGTTTCTATAAAGGGAGAGGGTGAGCCAGTAATACCTGAGCCAGGAGATAAAATATGGAGTAAAAACGCTTTACCATCTATGGCCTATGGTTATAACTTGCAAATGACGCCTTTGCAAACATTAGCTTTTTATAATGCCATTGCTAATGATGGTGAAATGTTAAAGCCAAGGTTTATAAAAGCTGTAAAAGAGTTTGATAAAGAAATTGAGGTTTTTGATAAAACAGTGACAAACAAACAAATTTGTTCAGAGAAAACGTTGAGTGAAATCAAAGACATATTAAAAAATGTAGTGGTTCGAGGTACGGGTTCAAAATTATATTCTCCAGATTTTTCTATGGCAGGAAAAACAGGAACAGCCAGAACCGACTATAGAAATTATGAAGAATGGAAAAAGAATAAAAAGTATATCTCATCATTTGTTGGTTATTTCCCTGCCGAGAATCCTAAATATTCTTGTATCGTGGTTATTCATAAACCGAGTACCGAAAAAGGGTATTATGGCGCCGATGTAACAGGGCCTGTTTTCAAAAGAATTGCTCAAAAAATATTTACTGATACACCTATAGTTGATGAATTGGAGTCGTTAGAAGTTAAAGTGGCTTCTACCGAAAACGAATATGAAAACTATTATGAAAACGCCAAAACCTATAAAACTATTATGCCAAATTTAGTTGGTATGCCAGCTATGGATGCGCTTGCACTTTTAGAAAACATGGATGTGAAAGTGAAAGTGAAATTGAATGGAAATGGATTGGTTAAAGAACAATCTGTAAATAAAAGTACGAAGTTAAAAAATAATCAAACCGTCATTTTAAAAGCATCGTGATCGTATTAAAAGACATATTATATAAAGTCACACTAAACGCTGTTGTTGGTAACACAAGTATAGCTGTAAATACTATTGATTTCGATTCTCGAAATATCAAAAAAAATGATGTTTTTGTGGCTATTCGAGGCAGTGTTGCTGATGGTCATAAATATATTGATATTGCTATAAATAAAGGTGCAGTTGCTGTTATTTGTGAAAAAATTCCAGAGAATTTAATAGATGATGTTACTTATGTTGAGGTTGATAATTCTAGTAAAGCACTAGCTATTATGGCTTCTAATTTTTATAATATTCCATCAGAAAATTTAAAACTAGTAGGTGTTACTGGTACAAATGGAAAAACTACGGTGGCGAGTTTGTTGTATCAATTATTTAAAAAGGCTGGATATAAAGTAGGGTTGTTGTCAACAGTAAAAATAATGGTTGATAATACAGAGCACAAAGCGACGCACACCACTCCAGATTCTTTGACAATAAATAAGTATTTAAATGAAATGAACGCGGTTGGTGTTGAGTTTTGTTTTATGGAAGTCAGTTCGCATGGTATTCATCAAAATAGAACAGAAGGTTTGCATTTTGAAGGTGGCATTTTTACAAATTTGTCACACGACCATTTAGATTATCATAACACATTTGCAGAATACAGAGATGTTAAGAAATCATTTTTCGATGCATTACCATCAAAAGCATTTGCGCTATCTAATATAGATGATAAGAATGGACTCGTGATGCTTCAAAACACAAAAGCTAAAAAATATACTTACGCTTTAAAAAATTATGCCGATTACAAATCTCAGATTTTAGAAAATCAGTTAGGAGGATTATTGCTTAAAATAAATGATAATGAAGTTTGGACCAGATTAATTGGAAATTTTAACGCTTATAATGTTTTAGCTATTTACGCTACTGCTGAACTTTTGGGGCTTGAAAAGGTTGAAATACTTCGATTAATAAGTGATTTAGAAAGTGTAAGTGGGCGTTTTCAGTATTTAATTTCAGATGAAAAAATAACGGCTATTGTTGATTATGCACATACGCCTGATGCTTTAAAAAATGTATTGGAAACTATTAATAGCATCAGAACCAAAAACGAAGAATTGATTACAGTTGTTGGTTGTGGCGGTGACAGAGATAAAACTAAACGCCCAAAAATGGGACACATCGCAACGGCTTTAAGTACTAAAGTGATTTTTACTAGCGATAACCCAAGAAGTGAAAGTCCAGAAACTATACTTACAGAAATAGAAGCAGGAGTAGAACCTCAAAACTTCAAAAAAGCATTAACTATTGCAGATAGAAAGCAAGCTATTAAAGCAGCTTGTCAAATGGCGAAACCTAACGATATTATTTTAATAGCAGGAAAAGGACACGAAACCTATCAAGAAATTAAAGGCGAACGCTTTGATTTTGATGATTATAAAATAGTGCAAGAATTTTTAAAACAATTACAGAAATAATACGAGATATCACCCTGAGCGCAGTCGAAGGGTTTTAGAAAAGAATAAAGCTTATGTTGTATTACCTATTCGAATATTTAGAAAAACAGTTTCAATTTCCAGGAGCCACACTTTTTGGGTTTATAACCTTTAGAGCTGCTCTAGCAATGATTTTGTCGTTACTTATTTCTACAATTTATGGTAAGCGTATTATCCGTTTTCTTCAGAAAAAGCAAATGGGAGAAACCATTAGAGATTTAGGTTTGGCAGGACAAGCAGAAAAAGCAGGTACTCCAACTATGGGAGGAATCATCATAATTCTAGCAACGTTAATTCCTGTGATATTATTAGCAAAATTAGAAAATATCTATATCATTTTATTGATAATTACCACGCTTTGGATGGGAACTATTGGTTTTATTGATGATTATATTAAGAAATTTAAAAACGATAAAGAAGGTTTAAAAGGGCGTTTTAAAGTTTTAGGGCAGGTTGGATTAGGGTTAATTGTTGGTTTAACATTGTTTTTTAACCAAGACGTTACTATAAAAGAGAAGTTGCCAATTGAACAGCAACAAATTCTTTTAGCAGAAAACCCCAATATATCACCTTCAAAATTATTCAATGAAGAGGCTAAATCAACTAAAACTACTATTCCTTTTGTAAAAGATAATGAGTTTGACTACGCAGATTTAATTACTTGGATAAGCCCAGATTTAGAACAATATGCTTGGGTTATCTTTATTTTAATAGTCATTATTGTTGTTACAGGAGTATCAAATGGAGCAAACCTTACAGATGGTATAGATGGTTTAGCTGCTGGAACTTCTGCTATTATTGTACTAACCTTAGGAATTTTTGCTTGGGTATCTGGTAACATTATTTTTTCAGATTACCTTGACATAATGTATATCCCAAAAGTTGAAGAAATTACTATTTACATCGCTGCATTTGTTGGTGCGCTTATTGGGTTTTTATGGTATAATACTTATCCAGCTCAAGTGTTTATGGGCGACACAGGGAGTTTAACTATTGGTGGTATTATAGCGGTAATTGCTATAGCAGTTCGTAAAGAATGGTTAATTCCATTGTTATGTGGGATTTTTGTAGCAGAGAATTTATCGGTCATTCTTCAAGTAAGTTGGTTTAAGTATACTAGAAATAAATATGGAGAGGGACGGCGCATATTTAAAATGTCACCGCTGCATCACCATTATCAAAAATCTGGATATCATGAAAGTAAAATAGTAACCCGGTTTTGGATTGTTGGAATTCTATTAGCGATTCTTTCAATTGTGACATTGAAAATAAGATAAAAATTCCTGCGAAAGCAGGAATCTATAATATAAAAGAGAATTGAGCAAAGAAGAAAACCAGGAGAGTGAGAAGTCCTTCCTTTTTGGGGAAGGAATAAGGAAGGGGCTTCTTGTCGTTTTAGGAGGAGGAGAAAGCGGCGTGGGAACTGCGCTTTTAGGAAAGGAAAAAGGATACGACGTTTTTGTTTCCGATAAGGGAAAAATTAAAGAGAAGTACAAACAAGTTCTTATACATAATGCCATTGAATGGGAAGATGAAACGCATACAGAATCTAAAATTCTGAATGCAGATATCATCATGAAAAGCCCTGGAATTCCTGATAAAGTGCTTTTAGTTAAACAAATTCATGAACAAGGTATTAAAGTGGTATCGGAAATTGAATTTGCATCAAAATTCACAAATGCTACCATTGTTGGAATTACGGGTAGTAACGGTAAAACAACCACGGCAACCTTAACGCATCATATTTTAAAACAACAATTAAATGTTGGGTTAGCGGGTAATATTGGAGATAGTTTTGCAAAACAGATTTTAGAAGATGATTATGAAAATTACGTGCTAGAAATAAGCAGTTTTCAGTTAGATGATATCATCGATTTTAAACCAAAAATTGCAGTGCTTTTAAATATAACTCCTGATCATTTAGATAGATATGATTACAAATTTGAAAATTATATAGCTTCTAAATTCAGAATAGCAATGAATCAAACCAAAGATGATTATTTGATTTATGATGCTGATGATGAAGTGATCGTTAATCATTTAAAAACAAATCCAGTTCAATCGACATTATTGCCTTTTTCATTAGTAAAAACCATTGAAAACGGTGCGTATTTAGACAAAGAAAATATTAAAATAACAATAGATAACAACCAAATAATTATGCCAACAAGTAACTTGACCCTCGAAGGAAAACACAACATTAAAAATGCCATGGCAGCCTCAACGGTTGCGCACTTATTAAAAATAAGAAAGCAAACCATAAGAGCGAGTTTAGAAAACTTTCAAGGTGTTGAGCATAGATTGGAGCATGTGCTAAAAATTAATAAAGTACAATATATAAACGACTCTAAAGCAACTAATGTGAATGCTACTTATTATGCTTTGGAAAGTATGGATGCACCAACAGTTTGGATTGTTGGCGGTGAGGATAAGGGCAATGATTATGAAGAGCTTTATCCATTTGTAAATGAAAAAGTTAAGGCTATTATTTGTTTAGGTGTTGATAATGAAAAACTGATGAATGCTTTTGGGAATATGGTTGATATTATTGTTGAAACTCAGTTTATGAGTGAAGCTGTAAAAATAGCCTACAAAGTAGCAGAATCTGGAGATAATGTATTGTTATCGCCAGCATGTGCAAGTTTCGATTTGTTTGAAAACTATGAAGATAGAGGACGTCAATTTAAAAACGCAGTAAGGAATTTATAACCCCATCTTTATCTTCCCAAAGGGAAGAAACTGTTATGGGTTAACTTAATAATAAAATAACTCCTTCCCTTTTAAAGGGAAGGTGGATCCAAACGCCTAAAGCGTTTGGAGACGGAAGGGTAAAATGAAAACACTATTTAATAACATAAAAGGAGATCGATTAATTTGGGCAATAGTTGCGCTGTTGGCTATATTGTCATTTCTTCCTGTATATAGTGCAGCAAGTGATTTGGCTTACAGCAAATACGATGGCAATACATTTATCGCATTTGTAAAACATTTCATGCATTTGTTTTTGGGTTTTGTTATTATATACGGTGTTCATAAAATACCGTACAGATATTTTAAAGGTTTATCATTAGTTATGATACCCATAGTTTTGGTATTGTTACTTATTACTATGCTACAAGGAACAGTTATGGGCGGTGCAAGTGCAAGCAGATGGATTAAAATACCGGTAGTTGGCGTATCGTTTCAAACATCAACATTCGCATTTGTAGTATTAATGGTTTATGTGGCGAGGTATATGTCGAAAATAAAAGATACAGACATCACTTTTAAAGCTTCTATTTTACCACTTTGGACTCCAGTTTTTTTGGTGTTAGCACTCATATTGCCATCCAATTTTTCAACGGCAGCTATTATGTTTTTAATGGTTATGACGCTCGTTTTTTTAGGTGGTTATCCTATTCGTTATTTATTGGTAATTATTGGAACAGGTATAGTGTGTTTAATATTTTTTGTGATGGTTGCAAAATTAACTAATGGCCCGTTAAATGTTAAAGTGACCACTTGGGAAAATAGAATTATAAATTACTCGAATAACGAAGATACCGAAGCGGATTATCAAATTGAAAAAGCAAAAGTGGCTATAGCTACGGGGGGTGTAACAGGTGTTGGGCCGGGTAAGAGTATTCAAAAACATGCGTTACCTCAATCGTCATCCGATTTTATTTTTGCCATTATTATTGAAGAGTATGGCTTAATTGGTGGTTTTTCAATCATGATTTTATACATGTGGTTGCTTTTCAGAATTGTTATAGTGGCACAAAAATCGGATACTATTTTTGGAAAGCTTTTAGTATTGGGCGTCGGTTTGCCAATTGTATTTCAGGCGCTCATTAATATGGCAGTTGCGGTTGAATTATTTCCTGTTACGGGTCAAACTTTACCACTAATTAGTAGTGGAGGAACATCTATTTGGATGACCTGTTTAGCCATCGGGATCATTTTAAGTGTAAGTGCAAAACGAGAAGAATTAAAAGAACGAGAAATAAATGAAGATAATCCGTTAGCAATTTTATCGGAAGCTATATGATTTTTGATATACGATTTTAGAATTACGAATTGAGTTATGAAACAAATATTAAAAAGTAGAACTAAAAAATATGCTGCAGATTGTTGGAATCTCTGTACTAAGTTTCCAATTCCTAGAGAATATAATGCGTTTTGTAATCAATTAATTAGATGTTCTAGTTCGGTAGGTGCAAATTATAGAGCTGCTTGTAGAGCGAAATTAACAGCTGATTTTATAAATAAATTGAAAATTGTTGAAGAAGAAGCGGATGAAAGTATGTATTTCTTAGAATTGTTATTAGAAGTTAGTGATAAAGAGCATTCAGAAATGAAAAGATTGCATTCAGAAGGAAACGAATTATTATCAATTGTTGTAACTTCTATTAAAACAATGCGTAATCGTAAATCTTAAATGGAAAATCGTAAATCCAAAACATATAAAATCATATTATCTGGAGGTGGAACAGGAGGTCATATTTACCCTGCTGTTGCTATTGCTAATGAGTTGAAATTACGTTTCCCAGATGCTGAGTTTTTATTTGTTGGCGCTAAAGATAGAATGGAAATGGAAAAAGTGCCACAAGCGGGATACGCTATTGAGGGGCTTTGGATTTCAGGAATTCAGCGAAAACTAACCTTGAAAAACCTGATGTTTCCTTTTAAATTGATAAGCAGTTTATGGAATGCTAGAAAAATAGTAAAGTCTTTTAAGCCAGATATAGCTATTGGTACAGGTGGTTTTGCAAGCGGGCCTCTATTGCAAATGGCGGCTTTAAGTAATATTCCTTGTTTAATTCAAGAGCAAAATTCGTATCCAGGAATTACTAATAAACTATTAGCTAAAAAAGCTAAAAAGATTTGTGTGGCTTATGATGGTTTAGAGCGATTTTTTCCAAAAGATAAAATTATAAAAACGGGTAATCCGGTTCGCCAAGGTTTGTTGGATATTGATAGTAAAACAGTTGAAGCTAAAAAAGTCTTTGATTTAAAAGATGAAAAACGAACACTATTAGTTATTGGTGGCAGTTTAGGTGCGCGAAGAATAAACCAATTACTTGAAAAGAAATTAGATTTTTTAGATACACAAAATGTGCAAATAATATGGCAGTGCGGTAAGCTATATTATCAGCAATACAAAATTTATGGAAACACGAAGCATGTTCAAGTTTATGAGTTTTTAAATAATATGGATTTGGCATATGCGGCGGCAGATTTAATAATTTCAAGAGCTGGCGCAAGTTCGGTTTCTGAACTTTGCATTGTTGGCAAGCCTGTTATTTTTATTCCATCATCAAATGTTGCTGAAGACCATCAAACCAAAAATGCGATGGCCATAGTAGATAAAAATGCAGCAATCATTATTGAAGAAGAAGATTTAGATGCTGATTTTGAGAACAAGTTTTCACAATTAATAGCTTCATCAGAAAAACAAAAAGAGTTAAGCCATAACATAAAAAAATTAGCATTAGTAAATGCTACAAAAGATATAGCAGATGAGGTTGAAAAACTTCTAAAAAAGTAAATGAATTTAAAAAATATACATAACGTTTATTTTATTGGCATTGGCGGCATAGGCATGAGTGCTTTGGCGCGTTATTTTCATGCAAATAAAAAGCATGTAGCTGGTTATGATAAGACTGAAACTGACATTACAAAGAGCTTAGTCGCTTTAGGTATTCATGTTCATTTTGAAGATGCGGTAGATAATATCAATCCTCAATTTTTAAATATTGCAAATACATTAGTAGTTTATACGCCTGCAATTCCAGAAGCCAATCTAGAATTAAATTATTTTTTGGATAACGGTTTTAACGTCTTAAAACGCTCACGAGTTTTAGGCTTAATAACTGAAAACACCTATTGTTTAGCTGTAGCTGGGACGCATGGAAAAACGACAACAACAAGTATTTTAGGTCATTTAATGCATGAATGTAATGTGCCCGTAACTGCCTTTTTAGGTGGAATAAGTGAGAATTATAATTCTAATTTAATATTAAATGGCACTGAGGTTTCGGTAGTTGAAGCAGACGAATTTGATAGGTCTTTTCTAGCACTTTCACCAGATTTAGCATGCATCACATCTATGGATGCAGATCATTTAGATATTTATGGAAACGATGAAGAAATAAAAAAATCCTTTACAGATTTTTCGAAAAAAGTTAAACCCAATGGTGCTTTATTTGTTAAAAACGGATTGCCATTACAAGGTATTACTTATGGTATTGAAGACGGTTCAGATTATGTCATTCAAAACATAAAAATAGAAAATGGTACGTATGTTTTTGATGTAAAAACACCAAAAACAGTACTTGAAAATTTACAATTTAACCTACCTGGTAGACATAATCTGTCGAATGCATTAATAGCCTTGGCGATGGCTGTTCATTATGGTTGCCCTCACCGGCAGCTCGCCAAAGCTTTAGCATCTTATAAAGGTGTAAAACGCCGATTTACCTACCACATTAAAACCGAAAATTTAGTTTTTATAGATGATTATGCGCATCATCCTGAAGAAATAAATGCAGTGCATCAAGCTGTGCGAGAAATGTATCCTAATAAAAAAGTATTAGCCATTTTTCAACCACATTTATATAGTAGAACAAGAGATTTTGCAGATGATTTTGCCAAAAGTTTAGCTCAGTTTGATGAGTTAATATTGCTTGATATTTACCCTGCGAGAGAGTTGCCTATTGAAGGAGTAACATCTAATTGGCTACTTGGTAAAGTCGATAATAAATACAAAAAATTAGTTAGTAAAAAAGAACTATTATCTGAAGTTCATAAAACATCAGCTCAAATTATTTTAACAATTGGAGCTGGCGATATTGGAGAAGAAGTAAAACACATTAAAAAAGAATTAAGCATTGCGAGTTAATTGGGGTTACATAAAAATGATTTTTTTGTTAGGCTTAGTCGTCTTCTTATTCGCTTTTGCATCAAGCAGAAATAGCGTTAGAGAAGTATCAAAACCTATTGTGAAATTTACTGGAGACAATAATCTATTTATAACTAACGAAACTGTTAGTAAATTGTTAATACAAAATTACGGCAACGTTAAAAACCTGCCCAAAGAAGTTTTAGATTTGAACATATTAGAAAACGCCCTCAAGTCTAATCCTATGATAAAAACTGCAGAAGTGTATGTTGCTGTAAATGGTACACTTAATGCCGAAATAGAACAAAAAACACCTATAGCGAGAGTAAGTACTAATGCGTCTTATTACATTGATGACGAAGGTTTATATATGCCTTTGTCAAGTAATTATTCTGCTAGAGTACCTTTAGTTACGGGTTATGTAGAAAAGAATAATTTAAAAAGTATCTATAAAGTTGCTAGTAAAATTAAAGATGATGAATTTTTGAAAACTAATGTTATTGAGATTCATCAAAGCTTAGATAAAGCTATTTATTTAAAATTAAGGCAATGCAAATTTTTAGTAAAGATAGGAGACGTAAACGCCTTAGATAAGAAAATTAATAATTTGAAAGTGTTTTATCAAAAAAGTTTAAAAGAGAAAACGATTAATAATTATAGTAAAGTCAATTTGCAATTTGAAAACCAAGTAGTATGTACCAAAACCCAAACCAATGGAGCATAATATAGCAGTAGGATTAGACATAGGAACTACGAAAATCGTAGCTATGATTGGTCGTAAAAATGAGTATGGTAAAGTCGAAATTTTAGGTATTGGTAAATCTAAAAGTTTAGGTGTGCATCGTGGTGTGGTAAATAATATTACGCAAACTATTCAATCTATTCAACAAGCAGTTCAAGAAGCTGAAGTTGCAGCCGATTCAAAAATTGAAGGCGTTACTGTTGGTATTGCAGGACAACATATTAGAAGTTTACAACACAGCGATTATATAACCAGGACAAACTCTGAAACCGTAATTGATGAAGATGATATTGATAGATTAATCAATCAAGTACATAAGTTGGTGATGCTTCCGGGAGAGGAAATTATTCATGTGTTGCCACAAGAATATAAAGTTGATGGGCAAGCAGAAATAAAAGAACCAATAGGCATGTATGGTGGCCGATTGGAAGCCAATTTTCATGTAGTTGTAGGTCAAGTATCATCTATTAGAAATATTGGGCGTTGTGTACAAAGTGCCGGTTTAAATTTAGAAGGCATAACATTAGAGCCACTGGCTTCAGCAAATGCGGTTTTAAGTCAGGAAGAAAAAGAAGCAGGCGTTGCGCTAATTGATATTGGAGGTGGTACAACCGATTTAGCCATTTTTAGAGATGGTATTATTCGTCACACGGCTGTTATCCCATTTGGTGGAAATGTGATTACAGAAGATATTAAAGAAGGCTGTTCAATAATTGAAAAGCAAGCCGAATTATTAAAAATAAAATTTGGTTCTGCATGGCCAGGAGAAAATAAAGATAATGAGATTGTATCTATTCCTGGTTTAAGAGGAAGAGAGCCTAAGGAAATCACTTTAAAAAATCTATCGAAAATCATTCATGCACGTGTGGTTGAAATTGTTGAACAGGTTTATGTAGAAATTAAAAATTACGGACACGAAGAGCAAAAGAAAAAACTAATTGCAGGTATAGTTTTAACAGGAGGTGGAAGCCAATTAAAACACTTAAAACAATTGGTAGAATATATAACAGGAATGGATACCAGAATTGGATATCCGAACGAGCATTTAGCTGGAGATAGCGATGAAGATGTTACAAGTCCGTTATACGCTACCGCAGTTGGGTTGGTTTTAGATGGTTTAAAACGACAAGAAAGAAAGAAAATTGAACAGCAGGAAGAAGAAGCTGTAAATGAAGAAGAAACTTCTACAGAGGAAGAAGTAAAAGAAAAACCAGTAAAAGAAAGACGTTCCTTTCTTGATAAGCTAACCGAACGCGTTAAAGATTTTTTAGATAACGCCGAGTAGGTATATTATTGGGAGAATAGAATATACAGATTGAAAAATAATCTATTGAGTTAAAAATAAAGTATTTTAAAATAAGCCTTTTTTCTCTCCCTTTGGGAGAGATGTCTCGAAGAGACAGAGAGGGCGTAAAACAGAATTTATGAGCAGCAAGAAAGAATTCGAAAGCATCGCATTTGATTTACCTAAAAATCAATCAAATGTTATTAAAGTTATTGGAGTTGGTGGTGGCGGCAGTAATGCCATTAACCACATGTTCCAACAAGGCATAAAAGGTGTTGATTTTTACGTTTGTAATACCGATGCACAAGCCCTTCACAATAGTGGTGTTCCAAACAAAATTCAATTAGGTCTTAATTTAACTGAAGGACTTGGCGCAGGAGCAAACCCAGATATTGGTGAGCAATCTGCGGTTGAAAGTTTTGATGATATTTCGCAAATGTTAGATGCCAATACAAAAATGGTATTTATAACCGCCGGAATGGGTGGTGGTACAGGTACTGGTGCGGCACCTATTATTGCTAAAATGGCTAAAGATAAAGACATTTTAACTGTAGGTATTGTTACTATGCCATTTGCTTTTGAAGGTAAAATGCGTATCGAACAATCACAACAAGGTATTGAGAAATTAAGAAATGTTGTCGATTCTTTAATTGTAATTAATAATAACAAACTTCGTGAGGTTTATGGAAATCTTGGTTTTAAAGCAGGATTCTCTAAAGCTGATGAGGTGCTGTCTACTGCTGCTCGTGGTATAGCTGAGGTTATTACACACCATTACACACAAAACATCGATTTACGTGATGCTAAAACGGTATTAAGTGATAGCGGAACTGCTATTATGGGTTCTGCATTAGCATCGGGTCAAAATCGAGCTCAAGATGCTATTCGTAAAGCTCTTGATTCGCCGTTATTAAACGATAATAAAATTACTGGTGCAAAAAATGTATTGCTGCTTATTGTATCAGGATCTCATGAAATTACCATTGATGAAATTGGTGAAATTAACGATCATATTCAAAATGAAGCTGGTCATGGTGCCAATATTATTATGGGTGTTGGTGAAGATGAAACATTAGAAGAATCCATTGCGGTAACTATTATTGCTACTGGATTTAATATTGAACAACAGGATGAAATTTCTAACACAGAAACCAAGAAAGTTATTCATTCGTTAAGTGAAGAGCAAGATTTAGATTCAAAAGATAGAGAGCCAATTATTATTGCGCCAGCTATTGAACTGGAGAAAAAAGAAGTTCCAAAAATTGTTAAGCATACTTTAGAAATTGAAGAAGAGGATGAACTCAGCTTTTTTGAAAAGAGTATGATTGAAAAACAAAAACTAGCAAATGAATTAGAAGATTTAAACATAATTCCAACATCAGAAATTATAAAAAATTTAGATGTGGTTTATGAGGAAGTTTCTGCAAATATTGAAGAAGATGAAGATTTTATAATCAAACCAGTAACCAAAATGGAAGCTGATATTGATGAGGAAGTAATTTCAGATTACACTGAAGAAGAGCAGCAAATAACATTAACTTTTGATTTACCACTATCGTCTAAATCTGATGATATTGAAGAAGTGGAAGACGTTATTTCACACGATTTAAATGATGACGTTAAAAAGATTACCGTAAAGGATTATGTTGAGTTAGTTACTGTTAATGAAACGAATGAAGACGGTGATATCCGTTATGCGCTAGATGATTATATAGAAGTAGAATCTTCTATTAATACAAATCAAAAATCTAACGAAGTGATGGAGGAGGTTGAGCAAGAAATTGTTTTTGAAAAGAAAACGATAAAACAAGAAGCAATAGAAGAATTTGCTACTGAGGAGGTAGATCCAATGAATAGTCCTATATCTGAATTGCTCAAAGAGCGTGCTGAGGAACGTAGGCGCAAAATGAAAGACTTCAATTATAAATTCAATAATGCAAAAATTGATGATATTGAAAAGGAGCCAGCTTATAAAAGGCAAGGTGTAAATTTAGACGAAGCTAAACACTCATCAGAAACAGATATGTCTAGAACCAGTATTGGTTTAGATGATAATGATGATATAAAGTTAAGAAGTAACAATTCATTTTTACATGATAATGTAGACTAATAATCCACTGGACTACTTAGTTATGAATCCGAAGAGCTTCCCTCAGGCTTTTCGGATTTTTTTTTAATTTAAATTTGTCATTCCATCGAAGGAGTGAATCTTTATTTTCTTATTATATTCGCATTGGTAAAATAATTAATGATTATGAGTTTACAAGTACAAGTAATGTCTGCACTAAAAGACGCCATGAAGTCAAAAAATCAAACTGCTTTAACGGCATTA
>TARA_R110002111_G_scaffold257826_1_pt1 | contig 16844 bp, 13 predicted proteins | sample TARA_R110002111 | Tara Oceans TARA_R110002111 (sample SAMEA4397363) | marine metagenome | biome: Polar Biome; feature: [ZZZ] marine water layer (ENVO:01000295); material: water (ENVO:00002006), including particulate matter (ENVO:01000060) such as... | depth 199 m | reverse complement strand
AATACATTGATTTTACAGTAGAAAACCCCAAACCTTTTTTATAAACCATGTAGTTGTATTTTAAAAGATTAAATTTATTTGAAGACATAGAATTTTTTCTAACACGATAATAAGCTAAAGACTCTTGGATGCCCAAAGCAGGTTTACCAGACTTTTTTATAGCTGCTAACCACAGCAGCCAATCTTGTCTTTTACGTAAATTAGGGACCGTTATTTTACCAATAGTTTTCACATTATACATTCCGGTTAAATTACCAATATAATTACTTCTTAAAAATGTTGAATAAGTTAGTTTGGGTAATGCTTTTACTAATTTGTTTAAGGGCTTTCCATCTTCATCTATTTGCTTGTAACTGCTAAAACAAACATCACAATCATTGTTTTGCATAAATGCAATTTGTTTTTCAAGTTTTTCTGGTTTCCAAACATCATCACCATCTAAAAAAGCTATATAATCTCCTTTTGCAACTTCAATTCCTTTATTCCTTGAAATAGCAGCCCCAAAATTTCTTTCGTTTTTTATAAGTTTGATGTTGGAATAGCTGTCTAAAAAAGGTTGAATAGCTTGAAGTGTATTGTCTTCAGAAGCATCATCAATTAATAAGAGTTCCCAATTCTTATACGTCTGATTAATAACGCTATTTATGGTTTCTGAAATAAAGGCTTCAGAATTATACATTGGCGTTATTATAGAAACTGAAGGTGTCAAAATCTTTGTTTTAATAGGCTTTTTCTTCTCCTTTTAATGCATTAATAAGTGTTTGGACAATAATCTTTAAATCGAGTAAAAGCGACCAATTTTCTATATAAAAAATATCATACTTCACGCGGTTAATAATATCTTTTTCTACTTCTATCTCACCTCTAAAACCGCTTATTTGGGCTAATCCTGTAATCCCAGGTTTTACAAAATGACGCACCATAAACTTATCCACTCTTCTTGCATACATATTAGTGTGACTAACCATGTGCGGTCTCGGCCCTACAACGGACATATCTCCAAAAAGCACATTAAAAAACTGAGGAAGTTCATCAATACTAGTTTTTCTGATAAACTTTCCAATTTTAGTTATTCTTTGATCATTTTTTGTTGCTTGATGAAGGTGAGCATTTTTGTTAGGAGTCATTGATCGAAATTTATAACAATCAAACTCTTTATAGTTAAACCCGTTTCTGGATTGTTTAAAAAACACAGGGCCTTTGGTTTCCAATTTAATTAAAATAGCTAGGACTGGTGTTAACCAAGACAAAATAAAAACTAAAATAAATGAGGCTAAAAGTATATCAAAAACTCTTTTTGTTAGCTTATTTACAGGGTCTTGAATAGGTATAGTTCTTAAGGAAATAATTGGAATATAATCATAATATTCATATTTCAACTTTTTTGAATAAATATCCTTATTATCTGGAATAAATTTTAATTCTCTAAGGTTATTATCTGCAAAATCAATTAATTTATTAAGTTGTTTATTAGATAGTTCTGCAACTGAAGAGTATATTTCATTAATATCATTTTCTACTACGTAAGAAAAACATTTTTGCAAAGAAAAATCATCATCTTTTATAGTGAATTGTCTTTGAAATTTATACCCAAAATCTATTCTGGTATTAAATATTCTAATAAGCTGCCTAGTTTTTTCATTGTCTCCAATAACAATAACTTTTCTTAAGTTCCCTCCAAGTAAAGTTCTATACTTGTTCAGTAGAAAAAAGAAAAAAATTTTAAAAAAAGTTACCAAAGTAAAAACTACAAGTAAATAATTCCCTAATGCTAACCTACTTATATTTGGTTGTTTAAAAATTCCTATAAAGGCATAAAGAACAATAGAAAAAAAGATGATTTGCTTAAAGAGTAATGTAATTATTTGAATTATTCTTGTATGCCTTTCTACTTCATAGAACTGATTTCTAAATGCGATTATTATCCAGACAATTGAAGCGTAGGTTAAAAATAAGTATCTATTAGTTAAGTTTATTTGAAATAAAAAGATAATACCATTTATTATACCCAAATCAATCAGGTATGAAATAGGTTTTAAAAAACCAGAATATCTTCTTTGTTTGAAAGTACTCACTTATTTTTTTATATGATTTTTAAAATTTTTATGCTCACTTTTGAATAACTCCTCTTTTGAAAACGTCTTAAAATAATCGAAAGTTATTTTGAGTCCCTCATCTCTTGCAACTTTTGGTTCCCAATCCAATAATTTTTTTGCTAATGTAATATCCGGTTGTCGCTGCATAGGGTCGTTTACAGGTAAGTCTTTGTAAATCACTTTTTGCAGTGTTCTTGTTAACTTAATTATTTCTTCTGCAAAATCCTTTATTGTTATTTCATGCGGGTTTCCAATATTAACAGGATATGCATAATCACTTAACAATAATCGGTAGATGCCTTCTACTTGATCATCAACATAACAAAAAGAACGTGTTTGCGAACCATCTCCAAAAATGGTTAAATTCTCTCCTCTTAATGCTTGCCCCAAAAACGCCGGAATAACACGTCCATCATTCAATCGCATCCTCGGGCCATACGTATTAAATATACGAACAATCCGTGTTTCCAATCCATGAAATCTATGGTAAGCCATGGTAATGGATTCTTGAAAACGTTTGGCTTCATCGTATACACCTCTTGGCCCTATGGTATTTACATTCCCATAATAATCTTCTGTTTGTGGGTGAACTAAGGGGTCTCCGTAAACTTCAGATGTTGATGCTATTAAGATTCTAGCAACTTTTGCTTTGGCTAAACCTAATAAATTATGGGTGCCTAAAGACCCAACCTTTAATGTTTGAATGGGTATTTTCAAATAATCAATAGGGCTTGCTGGTGAAGCAAAATGTAGAATATAATCTAAATTACCTTCAATTTTTATAAATTCAGTAACATCGTGCTCAATAAATTCAAAGTTTGGGTTTCCTTTAAGGTGTTCAAGGTTTTTTTTATCGCCAGTTATGAAGTTATCCATTCCTATGACGTAAAAACCTTCGCTTATAAAACGATCACATAAATGTGAGCCCAAGAAGCCTGCTGCTCCTGTTATTAAAATTTTCTTCAACTTTATTCGTTTTTATTTCCTAATTTTTCGTCTATCAAATCTAAAGGAATTACTTCAAAACCATCACTTCTTTTTTGATAATCTTCACCCCCATATATTATTCTTCCTCCTTTATATCCTGTTAAATTATTCCAATATTTCAATCCTTTAAAATAATCATTGGTAATTGTTTTTCCAGATTTTATTTCAATAGGTATTAACTCTTCAAAATTATCTATCACAATATCAATTTCATTTCCCCTACTATTTCTCCAAAAATATAAATTATTTGGTTTTCCTCTATTTAATCGCTGTTTCAAAAGTTCAACAACAACCATATTTTCAAACAAATTGCCTTTAAAAGGGTGCAAATCTAATTGATTTGCATCTTGAACCCCTAATAATGCACTTGCCAATCCTACATCGTAAAAATACAGTTTAGGCATTTTAACTACTCGCTTGTTAAAGTTATTATGATGTGGTTGCAATCTAAATAAAATAAAACTTGCTTCTAATACACTTATCCAAGATTCTATAGTCTTATTATCTACGCCAACTTCATTAGCTAAAGCATTTTTATTTAATAATTGCCCAACTCTTCCTGCACATAACTTTATAAACCTTTCAAATACAACCAGATTATCAATGGCTCTCAACTGCCTCACATCTCTTTCTATATAGGTGCGAATATAATTTAAAAACCACTTTTCAATTTCAAAAGGTTTATCATATAACGGCGGATAAAAGCCTTTAAACAGTTTTTTGCTAATTGTTTTAGGAGCTATTTTTTTTATTTCGGACAAAGAAAAAGGCAACAAATTCAAATACCCAACTCTACCTGCAAGGCTTTGTGAGATATTTTGTTGTAATAAAAAATTGTTGGACCCTGTGAGTACAAACTGAGCTGTATCTTCTTTTTCATCTAAAATTTGTTGCAAATATGAAAATATTTCTGGCGTTCGCTGTACTTCGTCTAATACAGCTCCATTTGGATACTGTTCAAGAAATGCTTTTGGGTCTTCCAGGGCAAAATTTCTCATATTAGGATTTTCCAAACTCACATACGGTTTATTTGGAAAGACTAATTTTACCAATGTTGTTTTTCCTGATTGCCTGGGCCCAACAACAGCTATTGCTTTATATTGTTTCGATAAATTTAGAAGCTCTTTTTGGGCTATTCTCGTAATCATACACAAATATATACAAAAATTGCACAGTTTAGGACTTTGATTCCTAAATTGTACGTTATTTTAAGCCCTTTATAGTTTAAGTCTTGCCTTATTTGACTGCTTAATATTTGTACCACTTCCAATTTTGTAACAAACAAAACCTATTTCTTCTAATGCTTTTGTGTCTAAAATACCTCTACCATCAAAAATAAATGCAGGCTTATGCATATTGTCATAAATTCTTTCCCAATCATAGGTTTTAAAGGCATCCCATTCTGTTAAAATAGCAATAGCATGTGAATCTTTACTAGCTTGATAAGGATCATTTTGAACCGTTAGGAAGTTTCTATTTTCTTCTGGACTCCGAGAATCTAAATATTCTAAATCCGCATAAATGCGTTCTTCAGTTACTTTTGGATCGTAGACTGTTATTTCTGCTTGTTCGTTTAAAAGGTTATCAGCCACTTTAATTGCAGCAGATTCCCGTGTATCATTGGTGTCTTTTTTAAAAGCCCAACCAAAAAATGTAATTTTTTTACCAGAAACCGTATTGTATAAGGTGCTTACTATATTATCAGAGAATCTGTTTTTTTGATAATCGTTCATTATTATAACTTGTTCCCAGTAGTCTGCAACTTCATTTAACCCATAGGATTTAGCTATATAAACCAAGTTAAGAATATCCTTTTGAAAACAAGACCCTCCAAACCCAACGGATGCTTTTAAAAATTTAGAGCCTATCCTGCTATCCATTCCAATGGCTTTTGCCACTTCATTTACATCTGCTCCAGTCTTTTCGCATATTTCAGACATGGCATTTATAGATGATACCCGTTGTGCTAAAAAAGCATTAGCAGTCAGTTTTGATAGCTCTGAAGACCATACATTTGTAGTTAATATGCGTTCTTTAGGAATCCAATTAGCATAAATTTCAACCAAAGCTTGTATTGCTTTTTTACCTTCTTCGGTTGTATCACCACCAATTAAAACACGATCAGGCGATAATAAATCTTCAATCGCAGTGCCTTCAGCCAAAAACTCAGGATTTGAAAGTATTTGAAATTGAACGCCATTACCTGTATAATCTAAAATGCTTTTTATAGCTGAAGCCGTGCGAACAGGAAGTGTCGATTTTTCAACCACAATTTTTTCGCTTTTAGACACTCTAGCTATTTGGCGCGCGCACAGTTCGATATATTTTAAATCGGCAGCCATTCCTTTTCCTTTGCCATAGGTTTTGGTTGGCGTATTTACCGAAATAAAAATCATATCGGCCTCGTCTATGGCTTTGTCTATATCTGTGGAAAAAAAGAGGTTTCTGCCTCTGGCTTCTTTAACTATCTTATCCAAGCCAGGTTCAAATACAGGTAGTTTACTTAAGTTTTCATTATTCCAAGCTGCTATCCTAGACGCATTAATATCAACAATGGTTACTTTTATATGTGGGCATTGTTGAGCGACAACCGCCATAGTTGGACCTCCTACGTAGCCTGCGCCGATGCAGCAAATATTTTTTATTTTCATTTTCTAATACAATTTAAAAACACAAAGCTAATAGACCTTAATTAAACACCGTCCATAAACAGCTTTAATTAATTTTTGGTCTCAATTTAATCAAATCATTAAACTCCTCTCTAATTAACAAAAAAACAAATTTAAAGGAATCCGTTTAAAATTATGGTTTTAATTTAATATTGTTTTTGTTTATAAATTGGGATGCATCTTGTTCCCTGTATGACAAACGTATCATTCAGAAGGAATCACAACTGATGAATCCAAGTTTGTTATAAATAACCTTCAGAAGATTAAAAGATAAATGAAAGTATAGAGATTCCTTGCTGCTCTCGGATGACAGTTAGTTTGTCATTCAGAAGGATAACAACAAAGGGACATATTGTCATTCTTCCTATGAAGATAAACCATTATGGATTTGAAATCCATAGTTTTAAAACAAAAGAATGAAATCCTTTTTAAAGTCAGCTTGTCCGAATGAGGTACGAAGAGGAATCCCATTATTATAAGATTTCCTGCCTAGCCGGCAGGCTGGCTCGTCGCTCGTTCTTCTTCCGATATCGGGAGCAGGGTTTTAACCTATAACTAGATAATAAAACTTATCATGAAGCGACCCATGCTTTTGCATAACCTTTGCTATACCAATAGGGATGAACCGCCCCAATGGTCCGTTAAAAATACTTCTGTAGCTAAGGCTATGCAACTATTTTTTGCCTTGACCGAACAAAAAATAACGTTGGCCTGACCTAAAATTACAGACTTGGCTTAACACTAGAGGAATTATTCAGGTTTAAAAAGCACTATTATATATTTATTGTTGTTTCTATTTAACATTTTTTATTATTTTTGCTCAACAAGAAAAACAATATGGAGCAATTATTTGAAAAATCATATCAAAAGTTAATGCGGACACCTATGCAATTTAAAAGGTACCTGGCAAGTCAAATAGACTGGAACAGTCGCTTGATTGGTATAAAAGGAGCCCGCGGTGCAGGAAAAACAACGTTATTGCTTCAATATGCAAAGGAGCATTTGCCCAAAGGTAAACAAACCCTATACATAAGCTTGGATGATTTGTTCTTTACGGCCAACACCTTGGTTGATTTGGCAGATACCTTTGTAAAACAAGGGGGAAAATTTCTATTATTGGATGAGGTTCACCGTTACTCCAACTGGTCGCAGGAAATTAAAAACATATATGACGACCGGCCCGATTTAAAAATGGTCTTTACCGGGTCTTCAATGCTGCACCTTGACCGGGCCAAGGGAGATTTAAGCCGCAGGGCGGTTATGTACGAGCTCCCGGGGCTTTCTTTTCGGGAATACCTCAATTATACAGAAAAATGCGATTTTGGCCCCATTGCGTTTGGCGATCTTATCACTTCACACACGTCCATAGCCATGGAGATAACGGGGCAACTGCGCCCTTTGGAGCATTTCAGCGATTACCTGCACTATGGGTATTATCCTTATTTTATGGAATCACCCAAATTATACCTGCAAAAGCTTGCGGAAACCATATCGCTTGCCCTGAGCATAGATCTCCCTTCTTCCCAGGATATCAGTTATGCCAGTATTGAAAAAATACGCTTGCTGCTGCACGTCGTGGCCCAATCGGTTCCCTTTAAACCCAACATAAGCAAACTAAGCGAACGTATCGGCATAAGCCGTAACAGTCTTATACATTTTCTACGGTATTTGGAAGACCTTCGTATTATAAAAAGTCTGTATGCCGACACAAAAGGCATAGGCATCTTGCAAAAACCCGAAAAAATCTATCTGCACCATCCCAACCTTCAATATGCCCTTGCCAGGGAACACAGCAACATTGGAACTATTAGGGAAAGCTTTTTTATTAATCAGGCAGAAGTTGTTGCGCCACTGCATTACACCAAAGCAGGTGATTTTTTTATGGACGGCCACATATTTGAAATTGGAGGCGGGAAAAAGACCCTTAAGCAGGTAAAACACCTTGAAAATGCCTTTGTGGCTGCCGATGACATTGAAATAGGGCATGCTTATAAAATCCCCTTGTGGCTTTTTGGGTTTTTGTACTAACATACTGCACACAGACCTTCAATGGCCTGTTTAGCCTAAACAGAAATCAGTTACCAAACAGCACGGCCAGTGCCTATTACTGAAGTTTTTAGTTTTGGTTTTCTGTATAAATTTTTTTTGGTGTCTTAATGTTATTATTCCTATTAAAATGCTTCTTTAACAATGTTGTCCAGACCTAGTTCAAAAACAGGCAGTTTACTTAAATCTTTATCATTCCAAGCCGCAATTCTTGATGCATTGATATCAACAATGGTTACTTTTATATGGGGGCATTTTTGTGCAACCACCGCCATAGTTGGGCCACCTACGTAGCCTCCTCCTATACAGCAGATGTTTTTTATAGTCATTAGTAAGTTTTATTTTGCATATATATGTAAGACAATTACTTTAAACACCTGGTTTAAAATGAAATAGGCTTTAATTAATTTGTTTTAGCATATTTCTTATATATCTCTTCTAATAGATAAATATTTTTTTTTAAATTAAAATTATCTTCAAAAAAACTTAGAGATTTCTCCTCAAAACGTTTTCTTAAATTCTCATTCTTAAGCACTTTATAAGTCATTTTACAAAATTCTTCTAACTCTCCTTGCTCTATTACATATCCATTAAAATCATTCTTAATTAAATCTATATTTCCATCGCAATTAGTTACTACACAAGCTTTAGATAATGCCAAACTTTCAATAACAGAATAAGGCAAACCTTCATATCTTGATGTAGATATGTATAATGAAGATTTATTTATTATTGAAAAGATATTTGTTCGGTCAATCCAATTAACTAATGTAATATTTGAAGATAATTTTAAAATTTTAATCTTTTCTTTTACGGTTTCTAAATTAGGACTGTATTCACCAACACCCATTATTACTAGGTGTATGTCAGGAGTTATTTCTTTCAGTTTATAAACGACATCTACCATAAATTCAATGTTTTTTTGGTAAGAAGGCCTTCCAACTGTACAAATATATTCATTAGGTAGTTTTAGTTCGTTTAAAATAGAATAATCAAGATTATTTACATCAATTGGCAAAACGGAATTATTAAAAATAATAGCTTTACTTTTTTTAAAATGAACATCATTAATTGCTCTCTTTTTTTCTGATTGAGAAGTTGATAAAATAGTAGAATTAAAGTGTTTAAAAAACTGTTCTGTTTTTAAAAACAAAAGCCTTTTAAGTTTGGAATTAGCACTTAAATAGGAAAAAGCGTGTGGAGTATACAAGACATTTACCCTATAAAACAAGGAGGCAATTCTAGCTATTACACCGCCTTTTGCACTGTGGGCATGAATAACATTAGGTCTTTCTATTCTTAAATATTTAATAGTTTTGTAAATTGACATTAAGTCTCCAATAATATTAATTTCTCTTTTAATTGGAATATAATATTCTTTAATCTTCTTGTCATTATTTAAATAAGCTTTTTTACTAACATCAAATTGATGAATTATAATATGGGATATTTCTTTTGGATTAGTATTTTCAGAAATTAATCTTAAATAAATATCAACACCTCCTACTGAATGTAAAACATGGGCGATTTTGATTTTATTCATAAATAGCTAAATTTTATACTTATAAATTATCGTCAGCAAATATAATTTTATTTAATGGTCAAAAAAACAATATAGCGTGATAAATAACGATAACAACAAAGATGTTTGTTTTGTTGTTAAACTGAATTAATAAAACTGTTATAAAGGGATTTAACAAAAAAATTTCAAAAACAGGACTTAAATCACATCCTTGTATTATCCCTGTTAGAAATGGTGTTAGAAAAAATTAATGTTAAAGCAAATAATTCTACACCCATTTGCCTACTTAAAACGTTTTCTACTAAACAAAAAAGAAATATTGCAAAAATTAGTATACACACATAATAATTTTTATAGTCTTTTTTAAACCAAAAAACAAAAAACAATACAAACAAAAATAAACTAAGTATTCCTGTGCTTAAGAAAAAATTTAAAAACTGATTATGGGTATTAAAATTACGCCTGACAAAATAATTTTGTTGCTTTTTATCCATAAAATCCTTTCTACTTGAATAACATGTTTTGAGTTGATTATTAACTTTTACAAAACCTTTTCCAATTAGATAATCACTGTTTTCAATTATAATATTATATCCACAATTCCATATATAATATCTAGGTTCAAACTTTACTAATTGCTCCAACGAATAATTATTGTTTGATATAAAAAAACGTTTTTTTAAATTATGATTAAATGTAAATATTAATATCCCTAAAAAACATAATGTTAAAATAATTAAACTTGTTTTTATTATATTCTTCATGTAAAAAAAACAGGATGAAATTATAATTATCAAAGAAATAAAAGAAATTCTAGCTGAAATAATCAAAATAAAAATGAAATAGATAAATGCTAAAGCATAAAATAAAAACTTTATTTTTGAGAGGCTGTTAGAAATATATAAACATAGACAAAAGCTAGTTACATATATATACCCAACATAGGGTCTATCACCTAATAAAATTGAAGCCACCTGGTCTCCTGTGGTCATATCTATTTTTCCTAATACAAGAAAAATAGAAAAGAGCTTTATTGAAGATAATAGTAGCAGAAAAAAAGACCCTAATAGAAAGAAAAACACTGGCAGTAACTTCTTTTCGATTGGTATAGATAATATAATAATAATAATAAGTAAAACCAATTTGTTGACAAAATTAAAATCTTCCCAACGACTTAAGAGAACTGATTGAAAAATAATTACAAACACTAAAAGAATCAAAATATAAAATGCCTTATATTGAATTTTCTTCCAATCTGTTTTTTTAACTACAAAAGGGAATAATAATATTGTTATCCCTAAAATAATATTGGGAATAGCTTCTCCTAGATCTGTAAATGAAATAACTCCACAATAAAGTGAAAATAGAATAAGATAACTTCTATTTAGAAATTCTTTCAATTTTTATATATTATTTTTTTAATGAAAGTCGTAAGATTTCGAGGCATAAAAAATAATATATAGTTTCTAAATAGGCCATATAAAGGATAAGCCCCAATATAAAAATGCTCTTTTATAATGTTAATTCTTGCTAGTACTTGCTCATTTCTTCTAGAGCTTGAAAGTGAGTTTGGGTCAACTACATAATCTAATAAAACCTCAGGCATATTTCCAACATTATATTTTTCTATAACATTGAAAAAGAATGCATAATCTTCTCCATTTCTGTGATATTTCTCTGGGAAAAGCCCCACGTTTTTCAAAATATCTACATAATAAATCACACTAGAATTCACAAAAGCACTATTAAGAAACATTTTCTTAATAATCTCACTATGATTTATAGGATGTTTTAAGACAAAAAGCAATTTACCTTTTGTGTCAACCATATTAACATAAGTGCCTAATAACCTAATGTTTGGATTATTTTTTAAATAAGATATTTGTTTTGCGTATTTATTTGGATGATTCAAATCTCCACAATCCAATCTTCCTGTCAATTGATAATCCATTTTCAAAATTTTAATTAACCCATGATTAGTAGCCATTCCAACTCCCATGTTTTGTGGTAAAATCTCTAGAAAGATATTACCTCCTTGATGTTTTTTTTTCAAATGATTTAAATCTGGTTTGTCTATACTCCCGTCATCAACAATTAATATATCTACATTAAAATTTTCCTGAATAGACAAAATAGAGGCTTCTAACCCATTTAGATTGTTAAAGTGACATATTAGTATTATTAATTTATATTCCATGTTTCATAATATTATTACTACTCTTTCTCTTATTCAGAGTTTTTAAACAAATCAACATAGCCATTGATAACCAAAACACATATATCCTAAAGGAATCTATTTGTAACCAAATTAAAACAGTGCCAAAAAAAACAACAAATACAGATATACCAATATATTTATGTTCACTCTTAGAAATCAGAAATTTATAGGTGAAATAAAATATTGATAATATAAATACAAGAAATAACAAAAATCCTATAATTCCTGTTTCTGCTAATATTCTAAGATAAAGATTATATCCCGGAGGGAACGATTTGATTTTTTCATTTAAATATATTGCTTTAAATTCATAATTATTAGTAGTTGCCCATTTAGGATATAAATCTTTTGATTCAAATGATTGCTGACCCCATCCGACACCTGTAACCGGGTGTTTTTTAAAAACTTGAAAATTAGCATATTGTATACCAAATCTTGATTTATTAGATATTGCATTGTCCGATTTGATATCAGTAAAGTTCAATGATTCAATTCGTTCATTAACCGCAGTATATATTACATTCCCTTTTAATAATATTATTATTGGTAGAAAAAAAATAAAAAACAATATGCTTTTGTTAAAAACCTTTCTAAATATTGAATGATTTTTATAAGAAAAGTATGCTAAAAGTAAAAATTGAAGAAACACTGCCACTAATGCTGTCCGTGATTTAGAGACAATACTCAAAAAAATTACAATTAAGAAAGGAAAGTACTTATGCCATCTTTTTTCTGTAATTATATAACTAAACATGAAACCTGAGATACTAATTAAATAAATACCTAAATCTGGAGGTCTCCAAGCTGTTGCATTAACTCTGCTTAACTCAAAATATAATGAAGGTTTTGTAAATGGTAAATAATCAAAATAATTATAAAATGGAATCAATTTAGTTTCTCCCGAATAAATTAAAAATTGTACAAATCCTACAATAAAAACTATTATTAAACTTAACAACAGTGTTTTTCTTACAATAAAGAAGGTTTTTACCACACCCCAAATGATACAAACATTATAAAACAGATAAAAAAACATAAAAAAAGAAACAATGACCGAAATTAATTGCTTTATAAAACGAATCCAACCTGAAGTTTGTTTAAAGAAATAATCTGATACATTTATAAAATTAAACATTATAGAAATAATTATATAAATAATAAAAAAAAGGAAGGACAAATAAATTGGATGAGAAATTGGTAAATAGATTTTCCCTCTTAACACATCTGAAATAAAAAGTAAAATAAATGCTAATATAAAAAACATTGGGGATGAATCTGAACTATATTCCCCTAAAAAACTCATTATTTGAGGGGGTTCAGAATTAAAAGGCAGAAAAAAAACACCTAAAATAAATAAAAATAAATATGTCTTTCTTATTACAGCCATTTATCTATTTAAAAACTCGTTTAAAATATATATAATTCATAATATTGGCAACAATGAAAGCTAATAATAGTGTTAATACAAATCCTAAATCATTTAAAAAAATAATTAAAACCCCTCCAAAAATTATCATCGATATTGCAGCAAAAAGATGGGAATAAAACAATGGATAGGTTACCTCTTTTGCTTTTAAGGCAATTGAAATTGGTTTAGTAGAGATTGCTATTAACTGTGTTAACCAAACTAAAAAAATATAAAGCAAACCGTCTCCGTACTTATCCTGATATAGAATACAGTAGGCTATATACATGACAGGAATTGACAATATATATATAAAGATTAAAGGTTTTGTATAACGTTTATAAAAAACCCTCATCACTTCCGGAATCAAATCTTCAGACTCAACGGCCTTCATTGAAAAAACAGGAGTTAAGTAATTATCCATCGCTATCAATAAAATTGTAAATACGCCAAATAGGTTTTGAATTATTCGCAATTTACTAATAGCAAAATCTGATACACCAATCGCCTTTCCAAAAATATAAATCCCCTGAGTATATACCCAAAAAGAAACAGCTCCAGCTAAAACCCACTTGGCATATTTAAAATGTGTAAAGAAAACCGTTTTACAAAAATTTCTATCAATCGTACGCAATAATAAAAATTCCTTCTTGATGCTCGTTAGAAAATATATTAGCGCTACAAAAACAATACTTGCACTTATATAAGAAATCCAATAGATTGTTAAAATTGTATTCACATCTAAAGTTTCTCTAAATATAAATACTCCTCCAAAAAACACTATATTCATTAACAGTGAACTAAAAGGTACATATGCTAATGAAATTACTTTGTTCGAAAATATAAATCTTTTAAAAATCTCGATTAACGTCATACCTAAATTCATAAGTAAAAAATTTGATAAAAATATTTCTTCCACCTGTATTCTTAAAAACCCAAAAGCTATTAATGAAAATAAGATATTGAATAGTGCGAAGTAGATTATATTTGCTGCTAAATAATTAAATTTTTCCTCCTTCCATTTCTTAATTCCAAAAACCAAAATAGGGGCTGAAAAAATAGTTGTAAGTACTATATTTGCCAGAGTAGAGTAGCTATACAGAATTACAAACTCACTAAAAATATTTTCATCCAATAAACTTGATAGTACTAATACTGAACCAAAATTCATCAAAGATGTTAATATTTGGTCTGTTAAGATAAAATATTTATCATTAAAAACCCTTCGATAGAAATTCATGCAGTATTATTATATAACCTTTATAGCTTAATTATGAATTGTCGAAAGTAATCAATAAATATTATTGGAAGAAGTAATCATAAAAATAAAAGATTATACATTAAGAAATATTCTTCTTAAAAAAATAGTGATATTTTTGGTCTTAACTTAATTAATCAAAAAATTTATGAAATTTTTCGTTAAAAAAATCTTCAAAGAAAATAAAAATTCATACTTATACCGCACAAGTTCTTGGGTGTATAAAAATTATTTTCCTTACATAAACGTAATTACAAACATGTTTTATGATACCTATTTTTATTGTAAGCATTCCAATGTTTTTTCAATAAACACATTGAACAAGATAGAAGCTAAAATTATTTTGGATTATCACTCGATTGAAAAAGGTCTGTTATTTCCTAAAACTAAATATGGTTTTGCAAAGGACAAAATAAAAAGATTAAATAAACTTTTAAAAAACAAAGAGGTACTGAAAAATTCAAAAAATTCACAATTACTTACTGCATATAGTATAATGTGCGAATACTACGAACTTCATAAAAAAAACAATTTTGATATATCTGTTTATTATTCCGAAGATGATTATCTTTTATACAAGGAAACATTAGATAGTTTATATAACCCTGATTTTAAAGGATTTTATAGCTATTCTAAAGAGACATTTTTTCATCATTCCCAATCACCTTTCGACAAATTCTCAGAATCTAGAAAAAGCGTAAGAAACTTCACCAAAAACAAAATAGATGATACTTTAATAGAAAATGCTATTGCTCTTTCTAAAAATGCGCCTTCCGTATGTAATAGACAACCATCAAAAGTTTATTATATAAATGATAAGATGAAAATCGATAAAATTTTAGAAATGCAGTCAGGATTAAATGGTTTCTCCAAAGATATACTACAATTGCTTATTGTAACAACAGATGTTAACTATTATTACTCAATCGGAGAACGATATCAATTTTATATTGATGGAGGAGTTTATTTAATGAATTTATTATACGCATTACATTTTTATAAAATAGCAGCTTGTCCTGCTAATTGGGCCAAAGAAAAAGATGATGAAAAAAGATTAAAGCAAACTGTTCCTATTAAAGAATCTGAAAAAGTTATTTGTATTATTGCTATTGGAGAAGCTGCACCAAATTTTAGAACAACTTTATCAAAAAGAAGAGAAACAAAAGAACTTCTATCAAGAATTGAAAATTAATGACCAAAAAAAAAGTCGGGATATTAACATTGCCAATAAACAACAATTATGGAGGGATTATTCAGCTTGTTGCGTTATACAATTTTATAGAGTCAAATGATTTTGAGGCAATATGGATAGATAAAAGACATCCGGAAAATATCATCAAAATTTTTCTGAAAAGAATTATTGAAATAAACCCCTTTTATAAAATATACGATCCTAAAAATTTCAAAACCATAAAATTGTTATCTAAACAATTGCAACCTTTCCTTAATGAATATTTAAAAAAAAAGACCCAAACCTCATATACATCTGAATCTCTAAATAAAATAACAAATGACATAGATTCATTTATTGTTGGAAGTGATCAAGTTTGGCGATTTGAATATATAAAAAGTAATTATCCAACCTACTTTTTAGATTTCGTTCCTAATGGAAAGAAAAAAATAGCTTATGCGGCTTCTTTTGGTAAAGATTATTGGGAAGGAGATAAAAAAACTATTTTAAAGATTAAACCATTAATAAAAAAATTTGACTTAGTAACTACTAGGGAAGAGACTGGACTTATTATTTGTCAAGAATATTTTAACTTTAACACAGCGGTTCATGTTCTTGACCCCTCATTTTTGCAAGATGTCAGCTTTTACAAAGATATAATCAACAATATAAATTTTTCAAATAAAGTAGAATTATTCAATTACGTTCTTGACTCATCAAAAAAATCTGAAATAATAGTAGATGAAATTTCTAACCATTTGAATTTAAAGGTCAATAAAATTTATTTGAATTATAATTCAAAAAAATTTGAAAATTTATTAGAAAACTGGTTAGCTCATTTTTATTATTCTGATTTTGTTGTTACAGATTCTTTTCATGGAATGGTGTTTTCCATCATTTTCAATAAGCAATTTATTGTTATTGGAAATCAATCCAGAGGTTTAACTAGGTTTTATTCTCTTCTCGAGCTACTTGATTTAAAAAATAGAATTATTAACATAGACCAATTTACTTTAAAAAGTGTAAATATTTTAAATGAAAAGATTGATTTTTCAAAAGTTAATAAAAAACTTGAAACTCAGAAAGAAATTTCCAAATCAACTCTGTTAAATGCTCTTAAAAATTAATTTCAAGCAAAAAGAAACCTTTATTAATTTTTATGGTTTTATGGATTCTTGAAGAATTTTTAATTTATTAATTAATGCTTTTTAGACTCACTTTAAAACCGTGTATCTTGGTCTTTTAGCAACTGTTGCATATTCTCTTGCCTTAACAAGCATTATTTGATTTGAGGTGTTGTTTTCTAACAAAATTTGTTCTGCAAAATCATACCAAGTCATGGCCTTTTCATCAGAAAAATGATATGTTCCAAAATTGGTTTTTTTTTCTTTTATCAAGCCTATAATATATTTTGATAAATTAACCGTGTCTGTAGGGCAACCTAATTGCTCATCTGTTACAAAAAGTTCATC
>TARA_R110002111_G_scaffold69471_4_pt1 | contig 16857 bp, 15 predicted proteins | sample TARA_R110002111 | Tara Oceans TARA_R110002111 (sample SAMEA4397363) | marine metagenome | biome: Polar Biome; feature: [ZZZ] marine water layer (ENVO:01000295); material: water (ENVO:00002006), including particulate matter (ENVO:01000060) such as... | depth 199 m | reverse complement strand
TTTAATTTGTAGCTGTGCACCAATAGAAAGCTATATGGATGCCTAAATACAACATAATAAAAAGCACACAGATTGTGTGCTTTTTTGTGTTTTTCAAATTATAAATACCAATTATTGAGAATTCACTAAAAATTGACGTATTAAAACTTTAAATAAAAGAAAATTCTAGAATATTAACTAGCTTCGTAATATTGAAAATTTTATAACTATGGCGATTAGAATAACAGGAACAGGAAGTTATATACCTAGCATTATTGAAAAAAATGAAGATTTTTACAATCATAAATTTTTAAATGCTGATGGTTCTACAATAAATAGTTCAAATGAAATTATTGTAAAAAAGTTTAAAGCTATAACTGGCATTCAAGAAAGGCGTTATGTTGAAGATAATCAGATAAATAGCGATATCGCTTTCATTGCTGCATCAAAAGCAATTGAAGATGCTAAGATTGATAAAGAAAGTTTAGACTATATTATTGTGGCTCATAATTATGGAGACATAAAACACAATACGGAACAAAGTGATACTGTACCTAGTATTGCTTCTAGAGTTAAGCATTTACTAAAAATTAAAAATCCAAAATGTGTTGGTTACGACTTGCTTTTTGGATGTCCTGGTTGGATTGAAGGGGTTATACAAGCCAAAGCATTTATTGCTTCTGGTATTGCCAAACGTTGCTTAGTAATTGGCTCTGAAACACTTTCTAGAGTTATAGATAAGTACGATAGGGACTCTATGATTTATAGTGATGGAGCTGGTGCTGTAATTGTTGAAAAAAGTGATGAGGAAGGTGGAATTTTAGCTCATGAAACAGCCACTTACGCGCTAGATGAAGCTCATTTTATATTTTTTGGAGAAACCAACAATCATGAGACTACAGACAAACGTCGTTATATTAAAATGTATGGACGTAAGATTTATGAATTTGCACTTTCTAATGTACCAAAAGCTTTAAAATCTTGTTTAGAAAAAAGTGGTAAATCGATTACTGATGTTAAAAAAATATTGATCCATCAGGCAAATGAAAAAATGGACGAGGCCATAGTACAAAGGTTTTATAAACTTTATGATATGCAAATGCCAGAAGGCATAATGCCAATGTCTATAAATCTTTTAGGGAACTCTAGTGTTGCGACTGTACCAACTTTATTAGATCTCATTTTAAAAGGAGAACTTGAAGGACAACAAATTAATAAAGGAGACATTATTATGTTTGCAAGTGTAGGTGCTGGTATGAATATTAATACTATTATCTATCAGTATTAATTTAATCCTGATTTCCGCAACCATAGATGTACGAAAAAACATATCCAAATAAACGATTTAAACTCACACTTCAGTTTTTACAGAAACACGTTAATACTACAGAATCTATATTAGATTTAGGTGTAAAAAATCCATTTTCGGAAATTATGATTTCTGAAGGCTATTCTGTTGAGAATACTACTGGTGAAGATTTGGATGAAGATACTTCTGCTATTAATAATTCTGGAGCTGACGTTGTTACTGCTTTAGAAATTTTTGAACATCTATTATCTCCATACGAAGTTTTAAAGTCTATAAAAACGAATAAATTAGTGATTAGTGTGCCTTTAAAATTATGGTTTGCTTCAGCTTACAGAAGTAAAACGGATATGCGAGACAGACATTACCATGAGTTTGAAGATTGGCAACTCGATTGGCTTTTAGAGAAAACAGGTTGGATAATTAAGGATAGATATAAATGGACCAATCCTGTAAATAAACTCGGCTTAAGACCAATTTTAAGACGTTTTACACCTAGATACTATATTGTTTACGCAGAAAGAGTTTAACTTTGAAAAAACAGCTTTCAATTTTGAATTTTCACATTATCATTCCTGCACACAACGAAGAAGATTACATTGGTAAAACTTTAGAATCTTTAGCTCAGCAAACCCTATTGCCAAAAGCAGTTGTTATCGTTAATGATAATTCTACAGATAGTACTCAAAATATTGCTGAGAACTACGCCTCAAAACATGAATGGATTTCTGTAATAAATTCAGCATCGTCAGATAAACACTTGCCAGGTTCTAAAATTATTAAAGCATTTAATAAAGGGCTTCACTCGTTGAATAACGATTTTGACATTATCTGTAAATTTGATGCAGACCTTATTTTTCCGGTTAATTATCTTGAAAAAATTTCGAATCATTTTAAGTCTAATCCAAAATTAGGTATGGCTTCAGGATTTTGCTATATCGAAAAAGAGAACACATGGACTCTAGAAAACCTAACCAATAAAGATCATATTAGAGGTGCTCTAAAAGCGTATAGAAAAGATTGTTTTAATCAAATAGGACAATTAAAATCGTCTATGGGTTGGGATACAGTTGATGAATTACTTGCGAAATATAACGGATGGGAAATTTTAACCGATGAATCACTTCATGTAAAACATCTCAAACCAACCGGACAATCATACAATAAAGCATCTAAATACCTGCAAGGTGAAGCGATGTACAAAATGCGTTATGGTTTTTGGATTACGCTAATTTCAGCTTTAAAATTAGCTTACAAAAAAAGAAATTTTCAGATGTTTAGAGATTATATGTCTGGGTATTTTAAAGCTAAATCCAATAAAGTTGAATTTTTAGTTTCTGAAGAGGAAGGGAAATTTATACGTGATTTGCGATGGAAGGGCATTAAGACTAAGTTCAGCAATTGAGAGATACTGAAATTAATTCAGCATGACAAAATCGTTGACTTTGTCAAAAACTCCAGCTTTTATAACTACTGGAAGCTTCAATCTTATCTTCAAGACTATCTTCTAGTTCCGGGAAGAAATCAATTCCTGTTAATGCTTCAACCTTATCTACTGATACCACAAATTTATACAACGGTAAGTTTGAATCCTCATGATCCATTAAAAATGCTAAAACCTTAATTTTACCATTCGTATTATCTAAAATAACTTTGTAAAATTGATTAGGTACAGAAACATCATCTGTACCAATTGTTTTCATATTTCCTGATAAAACACCACCTGTTACCACAAAAATACCGTCATTCTTTTTTGCCCAATACCTCACTTTCTGCTCCAATCTATTCCAAACTCCCGCATTAAACTTATGCTCTTGTGGACTAATATTACTTGTTAGAAAAGTTTCATCGTGTGCGGTTTTTGTAAATCTTCGATCGCCAGCAGGACATAAATGTCCTTTGTCGTAACCCGATTTCTTATAATTACGCCAATGTGCAGCTCCTGTTTTTACAGCATCATCAATTTCAAAATAAGGTCTTTTGTGGTTTGTAGAACTTATATGCGATGCTTTTAACTCATACGCTACCCATTCTGCTTGTTCGTGAGGCTCGCTATAAGACAAGGAATAATTTTGATGATGAACTATTTGATTGGTTGTGCTTGTTGGCAAATAATATTCGTTAGTATCACTTTTAACCGTTTGCCCTTCATTTACAACTTCTGCTTTTTGTTCTTCATTAAGATAGTAGTCGTAACTGTAAATAGCTATTGCTATGATAAGGGCTATTATGGTGAATATTGGTTTTCTTTTCAATTTTTTATTTTTTCTAAAAGTATTTTAGCTTCGTTATTTTTATATAAATTTTTAGAAATTATAGTTTCTAAAACCGCTATTGTCTCTAATTTTCTATCTGCTTTTAAGAAGATTAAAGCCTTATACCAATACCCTTTTTCTGCATCTAACAGATTACTATTTATAAGGGTATTAAATGTTTTTTCGGCTTCATTATAATTCCCTAATTCAGCTTGTGCAATCCCTTTATATATTGCTAACGCTCCATCTTGTTCTTTAAATGAATTAAAAACTTCTAGAGCTTTCTTATAATTCTTCTCTTCAAAAAGTTGTTGTGCTTCAGTTAATTGAGTAACCTCATCACTTCTAGAAACAAAAGAAGGTAAATCATTTAAAGCAACAAACTCATTATACAATTCTTGATTAGAAACCATCTGATTAAAAAAGAATTGAAAGCCTAACAAGGCAACTATTGAAGCAGCTGCCAAATAATAAAATAGATGGTATTTATTGCCAGTTACTTTTGTATTAAATTCGGAATTAGTTTTAATTAAAGTTTTTTTTAAATTTTGTAAATCGTCTTCCTGTAAAAAATTTTTGTAATCTTCAACCTCTGCTTTAGAACCCTCAATAGCACTCCAACTATTTTCATCTAATGCATTAAAAAGCTCCTCCTCTAATTTAAAATTTTCTTTAAACTCAGTATCAGAATCTAAGCGTTCTAAAAATGATTTTTCTTCATTTTTTGTCAACAGTCCTTTTAAATAATTATCTATTAAGATTTCGTCTTCCATTACAATTCTGTCAGGTTTTTAAATCGCTTATCTTTTTTAACAAGTTGTTTTAGGCTGTTTTTACACTTAAAAACGCGCTGCCTGACCACAGTCTCTGAATTATAACTAAATTTCTTCATGATTTCTGCATAAGATGTCTTAGCAAAATATAATTTCAAAATTTGTTTACAATTCTCGGAAATTAATTCTAAACTTTCAGTAAATAATTCCCATCGTTTTTGTTCTAAAACTGCCAACGCAATATCTTGGTTGTCATCCTTAAGTTCAATAATGGCATCTTTTGTTACCTTAATTTTTGATTTATTTAACTCTCTACGCCACAAATTCTTACAAACTGTAAATAAATAAGCTTCAAAACTAGTATTAATTACAAACTGTTCTTTTTTGTATCTAACCGCGAGCTGAAGTAATGCTTTTTGAAAGATATCTTCGGCATCTTCTTGCTGTCCTTTATTTTTGAGAACAAAAGATTTTACCTTATAAAAGCTATCTTTATAAATTGCTTTTATAATTTTAGTATTATTATTAAGTAAAGCTTTTAAATAATATGAATTATCTCTCAATCCTCTGCTTTTATATTGCCTAACAAAAATAAACTTTTATATTTAATGGGTAACAAATTTGTGTTTGAAGAACTAGATGATATAACTTAAAAATAAAAAAAATGAAAAAAATTATTTACAGCTGTTTATTAGCTATGCTAGCTTTAAGTTTTGGATGTGAAAAAGAAGATATTTCTTTAGATTATCAAAACACAGAACTCACCTCAACCAATTCGGTCGAATCCGGAGTGGAATTAAAAAGTAGAACTTCAAATCAAACTCAAAAGACTAATAGCACAGCTAACAGATCATCTAGCTCTAATGTTATATTAATTAGGTTTTCTCCAAACACAAGTCCGAGTGAAATACAAGACGTAACAGAATCAGTAGCGCCTACAAGTGCTATTCAATGCCCAAACGGAGACTTCATTTGGGTGCTTACCTTACCTATTGGACCAGACGGAAGAACTATAAATCAAAATGGAGATGGTGACGACGACGACGACATAGATATTAATTCTATTCCTAGTATTATTGCCTTTCAATTAAATGGAGTTTGTAGTGGTGGAGGTAGCCAATTCTAACCTCCATCTAAATAACTGACACATAAGAATAGAAACAGCAAAACCTTTAAGGAATAACCTTAAAGGTTTTATGCATTTTTAATGAATTGTAAAAGATATGTATAAGAGTAAAATAAATAGGACTATTAGAAGTTTAATCTTTTTATCTATTGTGTTTATACAATCATCACTGTATTCTCAAAACGACGCAAAGAATACAACAGAGATTGACAGTATAATAACCTATTTAAAAAATAAAAATGAATTAGATAGTTTAGCCTTATTTACACACGATTTATCTATCAGTTATTACAAAAAGAAAGATTTTTTAAATGCCATAAAATATGCAAAAATAGAAGTTGGAATTGGACTCAAAACCCAAGATTCAATTACATATAAAAATGCATTATTTAATTTAGGCTTATTCTATTTCAGAAATAAACAATTTCATAATTCCATTAACATATATAGAAAAGTAGTTGATAGCTTTTCTATTGATAACAAAACACATCTCGCTTATTGTGAAATTGGCAGAAATTACAAGAAGTTGGGAGATTTTCATCAAGCTATATTTTATTATGAAAAAGGCTTAGAACATCCTGAATTATTAAGCACCAAAAATCTTAGTGTAAATTATAGAAATTTAGCAGCTACATATGATATTGACAATACTGATATTAATAACTATTTAGAAAAAAAATACGATTTATTACAAAAAGTTGACTCTTTAAATAAGCTAAGAAACCCAAGTGAAAATACACTTATTAGAACTTATTTAGGCTTCGGTGATTACTATGCTAATGACGATATTTTTAATTTCAAAAAATCAAAAAATTATTATAACCAAGCTTTAGAAAAAGCGATAAAAACACAAGACACATCTTTAATAGTTACGCTCTATAACAAATTGGGTTTTACCTATAAATATAATAAAAATGATAGTTGTGTATATTACTTAAATAAGAGTATCAAATTTGCACAGTCTAGACATGCAAGTTTACCTAGGGCATACTCAAATCTTGCAGAATATTACGCTACTATAAACAATTATGAATTAGCATTAAAATACTCACATAAAGAACTATCATTAACATTACCTAAGCAAATTGACACATCTCATTTATTTGTGCCAAGCATAAAAATATTATCACAGTCTAATAATAAAATTCAAGCACTTTTTTCATTAAAAGCAAAAGCAACCTATTTCCTTCGTGAGAATGAAGAAACTTATAATACTAAACTCGCTCTAAGACACCTCGAATTAGCCGATCAGTTATTAGATATTATAAGACTAGAAAGTATAGAAAATAAATCTAAATTATTCTGGCAACTAAAAGCATCTGAAATTTATATGCTTGCCATTAAGGCTTCCTTTCTACTAAATGATATAGATAATGCTTTTTACTTCATGGAAAAAAGAAAAGCTATACTTCTATTAGAAAATCTCTCTGAATCTGAACTGAGACAAAATGTTAAAATTGATCTAGAATCTTTAGAAAAAGAATCAAATTTAAAACAAAAAATATTTCATCTCGAAAACCAACTGAATGATCCTTATTACACAAATAAAGACTCATTAGAAAATATACATTACAATTACAAAATTAAATATTTAAAATTTATTACATCATTAAAACAGAAATACCCTGAGTATTATGACTATAAAATTAAAGCAGAAATATTTTCTTTAGAAGAATTAAAAGAAAAACTAGACAATGAAACTGTTATTATTGAATATGTTTTAGATAAAAATGACGGTTATGTAATGTATATAAATCAGGAAAACTCTGAATTATATAGAATTAGCGACATAACTGATCTTCATTCAAAAATTAAATTATTTAATAAATGTATCTCTAAACCATTTTCAACTACTCAAGATCAAAACAGCTTTAATAAACTTTCCAATGAGGTATATAAAAGTTTAATTCCTAAAAGCACATCAGATCTTTTTAATAAAAAGAATAAATTAATTATTATACCCGATTATATATTACAAACCATCCCTTTTGAAGCATTACAATTAACATTAAACACTAAAGATTATTTAATTAAAAAATACGAGATATCTTACTCTTATTCGATTTCATTTTTAAATAAAAATAATGAAACCTCTCGTAATGCTAAGAACAATTTAATCGGATTTGCACCATACTCTTTTAGTTATGACCAAAAACTAAACCCATTAGAACGAAGTAAAGAAGAACTAGAATCTATTGAAAGTACCATTAATGGTAACTTTTTTCATGATAGTTCGTCTACAAAAGAAAACTTTATATCTAACATCAATAATTATAAAATTATTCATTTAGCAACCCATGCCAACTCAAATGATTCTATTACCCCTTGGATTGCATTTAAGAATGAAAAGCTATTATTAAATGAGCTGTACACCATCAAAAATCAAGCAGAACTTGTAATTCTTAGTGCATGTAACACTGCCATAGGTGAAATAAAAGAAGGGGAAGGTGCTTTCAGTTTAGCTAGAGGTTTCTTTTACTCAGGGTCTAACAGTGTTATTAGTTCACTTTGGCAAGTAAATGATAAATCCACTTCTTTTATAATGCAAGATTTTTATAAAAACATAAAAAATAACAATAGTAAATCCAACGCATTACGTAAAGCAAAAATTAATTATTTAGATTCACAATCCTTAACAGAAAGCTCTCCATACTATTGGGCTTCATTTGTTTTAATTGGCAATGCTGATTCTATAGAATTTGATAATAATTTTTCTTCATTTTACTTTATAATTAGTATAGTTTTTATACTGATAATCCTCTTCTTATTCAGAAAAAGAAAAAAAAATATTTTTTTAGGGTAACAAATTGAATACATAGGGAACGCTATGGTATAATGCATATTCATCTTTAAGATATAACATTATAAGTAATTCCCTCGCGAGGAATCTGACAGATATTATGAATGTCAATAAACGCTCATATTCAATTAAAACCTTTAAAATTTAAAAACATGAAAACGCTTTTCTACATTTTAACCTGTTTTATCTGCCAAATAGCCATAGCTCAACAATATTGTGAGCAGTCTGTGTTATTTCCACCAAACAACTATGTTACAACTCTATGTCTTGATAATGTTCAAATTAATTGCCCTACTAATGATTTTAACATTACAGGGGCATTTACTTCTAATGAGGTAAACGTAAATATAGAGGAAATTACATTATTTATTGGGCAAAATGGCACTACTTTACCTGATGCGAATGGAATAACGGGAACAATAAATCAAGACAACACTTTTAATTTTAATGTTCCTATAAATATGTTTGGATCTAACCCAACTGGGATTTATACCATAAATATAAATTCTGCTTGGACTGAGCAAGGTAATGCATATCCTCTATTTTTTGCAATGTCTAACTTAAACTCTGGCGCCAATATCAATTTTAATAACTGCCAAAACCCATGTACCAATTTATCTATAAACATAGACTCAACACTTGACTGTAATACATTTTGTGGAACATTTACCACAAGTGCTGCGAATACTTATAATTTGAATTTTAACGTAAGTACAACCAATGTTTTTCCACCATCAACTTCGAGCATACCAATCACAGATATAAATAATGTAACAGTGACCAATGGCATTCTTTCTGGTGATTTTTGTATCACAATAGATGAAAGCGACTTTAATCCAAATAATAATTATCAAATGCATGCTAGAATTGGCATTGATGGGCAGCGCTGTTTTGAGACCACTAATGTTATTCCTATTACACCTGAAGAATGCGAAGATGATATTGACCCATGTTTTTTAAACACCTATATTGATGGTAATAAGTTCTGCTGGGAGGGAGAAAGTGATTTATATTATGTTGAAGTAATAAGTGATGGTACTTGTGATAATGGTATAAAACCTGAAGAAGAAAGTACAATATTTACTTTTACTACCAACGAAAATTGTATAGATTTATTTGAAATGTTAGATAAAGTAGATAATAAATGTTTCAGAATTAGAGTAAAAGCGGATATAGATTGTCCATGGAAAGAATGCTTAATAGGCACTGTTCCTTATCAATCTAATCTTGATAGTTATTTCAGTTATTTTGGTGATTGCTTTACTACCTACCAACGTGCGAGTACTAACATAGATTCCGAACAGGTAAAAATTTCACCTAATCCAGCTATAAACGAAATTCTAATTTCATCAGAAAATTCAAAAATAGCATCTATTAATATTTACAGTGTATATGGAAAACAAGTTAAAGTCGTTGAGGAAATTAATGCCTTAGATACAAAAGTTAATCTTAGTCATTTACCTAAAGGGTACTACATGGTTAAAGTTACCTTTGAAAATAATACATCCCAACACAAGAATATAATTTTAAAATAATATAAAAACTATAAATTTTAAAAGGCTGATTAGTATTTCTAATCAGCCTTCTTTTATTTAGAATTTAGAACTAATCTAATCAAAAACAATCCCCAATGGCTGACCAGTTGCTCCATTAGGAAAACTAATACCTAACAACGCAGACATTGTTGGCGCAATATCAGGAATCACTGTTTTATCTAATGTTTCTCCATGCTTAATTCCCTTACCAAAAAATAATAATGGCACATGCGTATCATAATTTAATGCACTACCATGTGTAGAACCTGTTCTACCGTATGAAATAAAAGCGGTGTCATTTACCAAAATAACATCACCAGATCGTTTTTGATTAAATCCGTTTTGCAATAATTCCTCAACTCCATTAGAAAAACCTGACGTACTCATAGTCGTCGCCGTGTACACTTTAGATACATTAGGATAAGTTAGTTGCTCCATTGCTATAGCATTCTGAACATCAATAAGATTTAAGCCTAAAGACTTTACTTTGGCTCTGTCTAAAAATATTTGATTGTTACTAATATTTTCAACAATATCCTTAGTTCCGTAAGTTGAATTTAAAAACGCATTAAACTTTTGTTTTCTTTCTTTATTATCTACATAACCAGCTGGCACATTAACAGATTGTAAATAAGAAGGAACATCTACAGCACCATGATCGGCTGTTAAAAACACTGTGTATTCTTCTTTACCTACAGTAGCATCCAAATAATTAAAAAAACGTTCTAAATCTCTATCCAAACGAATGTACGTATCTTCTATTTCCTTAGAATTAACACCAAAATTATGACCAACATAATCGGTAGCAGAAAAACTAACAGCCAACACATCCGTTATATCATCAGCACCCAAATTTTCTCCTTTAATTGCAGCCATTGCAAAATCTGTAGTTAGACTATTACCATAAGGTGTCGCTTTTAAAATATCGAACCCTCTGTTATCCTTGCTTAAAGCTTTTAAATCATAAGGAAACGTCGCTTTTTCTTTTCCTTTAAATCCACCTTCAAAATTATTTTCATCAGTACCACTTTCGATATAAGTTGAAATATCATAAAGCGTATTCCATACTTTTAAATACGATTCTGCACTTTCCGAAGTATTAAAATCACTAACCCACTGTGGTAATTGATTCATATAAAAAGAACTTGAAATCCAAGAACCTTCATCCCTTCCATGAAACCAATACGCTGCGTTTGCAGTGTGACCAGCTGGTAAAATAGCACCTCTATCTTTTAAAGAAACACCTATTGTTTTTCCTCGCATTTGAGTAAACAACCTGTTCTCATCTCCAAACGTAGTCGTTTGCATTCTGCGTGGTGACATTAAACCTGCTTTATCTTCTGTACCAATAGGTTTCACATTATCATCTTGAGCACAATACACCATTTCCTTAATCTCCTTATCATAGAAATTATTACCTACAATGCCATGATATTTTGGAGTTGTACCAGTATAAACCGACGCATGACCAGGACCAGTATAAGTTGGCACATAGTTGAAATGATTATTTTTACAATTAAAGCCTTCACTTATCATGCGTTTAAAACCTCCATCTCCAAACTTCGATTCAAAACGTGTTAAATAATCGTAACGCATTTGATCAACCACTATACCAACTACTAATTTTGGCCTAGTGTTAGATTCTATTGTATTTAATGTTTCTGTAGAAGTATCAATTGCTGCATCTTGTGCGCCACAAGAGCTAAATAAAAGTAAAAAGGCAATAAAAGCGATGGCATTTTTCATCTGAATAAGACTTTAAATTTAATCTCAAAAATACAATTTTTATGTTATCTTATTTTTAATTTAACGTATTTTCATGCGTTCATATTTATTTTTTTTAATTGTCGCATGTAGTTCGCAATTAATCATTTTTATGTGTGAAAAAATTATGAATATGCTCTTTTCCTAATCATTTTTTATACTTTAGCATTAATGAAAAGACCCAGCACTTACCTTTATAATATAGGTACTTATTTTATAATGATTAAGGACATATTTCGCAGACCTACTAAATGGTCTGTAATGAAACCTCTAATCTTAAAAGATATTGATGATCTTATTATTGGATCGTTAGGTATTGTAGCCTTTATCTCCTTTTTTGTTGGAGGTGTTGTAGCTATACAAACCTCGTTAAATATGACGAGTCCATTAATGCCAAAATACTTGGTTGGTTTTGCTACTAGACAATCTATAATTTTAGAATTTGCGCCAACATTTATTTCTATTATTATGGCTGGTAAAGTAGGTTCATTTATAACATCAAGCATAGGAACTATGCGTGTTACAGAACAAATTGATGCTTTAGAGGTGATGGGAATAAATGCTATTAACTATTTAGTATTCCCTAAGTTTATTGCTTTAACACTTTATCCATTTGTTATTTCTATTGCCATGTTTTTAGGCGTTTTAGGAGGTCTTGTTGCCTGTGTTTACGGCGGCTATGGTACACTAGAAGATTATTTAGAAGGTGTAAGAACAGATTTTATTCCTTTTCATTTTATATATGCTTTTATTAAAACATTTGTATTTGCTTTCTTGTTAGCAACAATTCCGTCATTTTATGGTTATTTTATGAAAGGAGGAGCTTTAGAAGTTGGTAAAGCCAGTACAACGTCATTCGTTTGGACGAGTGTAATGATCATATTGGTCAACTTTTTACTAACCAGTTTATTACTCGGCTAATTATGATAGAAGTTAAAGATTTACATAAATCGTTTGGAGATGCACATATTTTAAAAGGCATAACAACGTCTTTTGCAAAAGGAAAAACCAACTTAATTATTGGTCAAAGTGGCTCGGGTAAAACTGTATTCTTAAAATGTTTACTAGGTTTATTTGAATATGAAAAAGGATCTATTTCTTATGATGGAAAAATATTCAGCAAATTAAGTCCTGATGAAAAACGTGCACTACGCGCAGAAATAGGTATGGTATTTCAAGGCAGTGCTTTATTTGATTCTATGACTATTGCAGAAAATGTAATGTTTCCTTTACGTATGTTTACAAAGCAAAGTAAAAGCGAAATGGAAGATAGAGTTAATGTGGTTTTAAACCGTGTAAATCTACCTGATGCTCATAAAAAAATGCCTAGTGAAGCTTCTGGAGGTATGCAAAAACGTGTTGCCATTGCTAGGGCAATTGTAAATAGACCTAAATATTTATTTTGTGACGAGCCTAATTCTGGTCTAGATCCAAAAACAGCTATTGTAATAGATAATTTAATACAAGAGATTACTGACGAATTTGACATTACTACGGTTATAAATTCTCACGACATGAATTCTGTAATGGAAATTGGCGAAAAAATTGTATTCTTAAAAGATGGACTTAAAGCATGGGAAGGCTCTAACGAAACTATTTTCAGAACGGATAACGAAGTCGTAACGGACTTTGTTTACTCTTCTAACCTATTTAAGAAAGTGCGCAAAATGTATCTTGAAGAGCGCAATTAAATTTTCCTTTTTCAACTTTACTGTATACTCTATTCTTAGTTTCGTTTTATAAATACGGTATCTACTTTTAGTTCATTTTTTAACCATCGTTGTAAATCGCGCTCTTTTGTTAAAACCAAACTATCCGCAAGTTTAACTTTCCATCTTACGTTTGCAACTGTTACCGTATCAATATTTATAAAATCTTTTGACTCTAACATTTTAGCATATCCAAAATACTCAAGATCACTAAATTTAATTTTAGCATCACGAGATAATGTACTAAATGATACAGCATTCTGATTCGTATTTTTAGACTCAATCACTTTATTAAGATTAGAGATATTGGTTTGCAACTCTTCTATTTGTTTTTGTAAACCATCTATAACATTATCCTTACGATCTAAATCAGCATAAGCTCTATCTAAAGATTCTGCTAAACGATCTGCGCTTCTAGTTTTATTTGCATTAATAACTAACTCAAACTCCTTTAAATCTGCAGATTCATTCTTAGCATTCTGAAAAGCTGACACCATCTCATCACTGATTTCTCCATTAAAATATAGGCTCATTGTTTTGGCATCTATATCAAGCTCTTCGTCATATAACCATAGACTGCGATTATCTTCAATTTCAGCTTTAAGAAATGCTTGATAATCCCTATTTATTTTACTTTCATTTAGCACTGTTAAAAACGTCCAAATTGCAGGAATCATAACAATAATAGCAACTCCCATAGCCACTCTAGAAATACGTTTACGCTTTGCCGAATTAGCATATTTAAGCATTGGAAAGCGCAATATTTTTAATACTAAAAATGTAGCTAAAGCAATAAATATGGTATTAATGGTAAACAAATACATAGCTCCACCAAAAAACTGCCAATTCCCTATTGCTAAGCCATAACCCGCTGTACACAAAGGTGGCATTAACGCTGTAGCAATAGCAACACCAAAAATAACCGAAGCAATAGTCCCTTTTTTAGTCCGTGCAATTATTAAAGCTAAACCACCAAAAAAGGCAATAAGTACATCTCGTATATCGGGACGAGTACGTCCCATTAATTCATTAGTATCTTCACTAAGTGGAAATAACCAAAAAAATAAAAATGCCGTTAGCAAACTTAAAACAATCATGGTTGCTAAATTGATAAGTGATTTCTTTAAAGTATCAATATCATTTATAGCAATAGATAGTCCGACGCCTAAAATAGGGCCCATTAAAGGAGAAATTAACATGGCACCAATTACAACAGCGGTAGAATCGGCATTAAGCCCAATGGATGCTACAAATATCGAACAGACTAAAATCCAAGCTGTTGCTCCTTTAAAGGGAATATCTGCTTTTATCGCAGTTATTGTAGCGTCTCTATCGGTATCTTCTCTAAAATCGAGTAGTTCACTTAAAAACGTTTTTAAACTGGCAAATAAACCTTGAGCATCTTTTTTTACTGCATCTTTCTTTTCTTCAACAGCAGCTTCCTTATTCATCTCGTTGGTTATCTGAGAATTCTCATCCTCAGAAAAATTGAATTTATGTTCGTCACTCATAGTTTTTAACCATATTCTTCTCCAAAATTAGCTTTCACATTTTGAAGTACTTTTTTAATATCTTGTTCTTTTGCTTTAGGAAAGATAAGTAAAACTTCGTCTTTATCTACAATGATGTAATCTTTTAAGCCATCAACAACTACAACTTTATCTTTTTTAGAACGAATCATATTTCCATTAGCATCCTCTAATAACGTTTTTGCATTAACCACTGCGTTACTATTCTCATCTTTATCTAACTTATCATAAAGACTTCCCCAAGTTCCTAGATCATTCCAGTCAAAAGTTGCAGGAATCACATATACATTATCACTTTTTTCCATAAGTGCATAATCTACAGATATGTTTTCTGCCTTTTCGTAATTTTCTTTTATAAAATCATCCTCAAACTCTGTGTTGTAAACGCTATATCCTTTTTCAAATAATTCATACAACTTAGGCTGATTATTTTTAAAAGCCGCAACTACTGTTTTTGCGCTCCACATAAATATACCTGCATTCCATAAGAAATTCCCTTGACTAATAAAAGATTTTGCTGTTTCGTAATCTGGCTTCTCTCTAAATTGATTTACGGGTTTTATCTCCGTTGTAGCTGATTTATCATATTCTATATAACCATATCCTGTATTTGGGAATGTTGGTGTTATACCTAAAGTCATTAATGCAGAATTAGATTCGCAATAATCAAATGCTGTTTTAACATTATCAGAAAAAGCTTGTTCATCTTCAATCCAATGATCACTTGGTGCTACAATCATTACAGCATCTTCGTTTTCTTTCTGAATTTTTAATGACGCATACAAAATACAAGGTGCAGTATTACGCATTGCTGGTTCTAAAACCACCTGACGTTTTGTAATATTTGGTAATTGTTCAAAAACTAAATCATTATAACGCTCATTGGTTAGTATGAAGATATTTTCTTCAGGAATCAATTTTGCTAAACGGTGAAATGTTTTCTGAATCAGTGTATCGCCTGTTCCCAACATATCATGAAACTGTTTAGGGAAATCTTGCGTGCTTACTGGCCAAAATCTTGATCCTACTCCACCTGCCATTAATATGGCGTAATAATTTTTGTTTTTGCTATTCATCAATTTATGTTTTAATCTAAAACTTCTACTTCTGCATTTGGGTTAAACAAATATAATTTTCCTGAGCTAACTTCAACACATTCGTAGCGTTTTCTACGTTTATTACCTCTTTTAAATACTCTACCATTGTAAAGTTTAAAAGTTTGATTCAAAGGTAATTCAAATACATACGTCTTATCGTTGCTTTCGTCGAATTGCTTTAAGGCATAGGCGAGATGTGTATCTGTATCGCTAGACGCTTTTGGGTTTTTAAAATGACGAGCCAATAATGGTAATAACTCATTCGGGAAAATTTCGGGTCTTATAAATGGTAACATTAAATGCTGAAACGTATGCTTCCACTCTTTTCCATGCGGCTTAATGCTTCTTCCATATTTATTATAAGCTTCAAAATGGGCAATCTCATGAATTAACGTAATTAAAAACCGATAGTTATTTAAATTAGAGTTTATAGTAATCTGGTGTTTACCGTTAGGTAACGCTCTATAATCACCATGACGTGTTTTACGTTCACGCTTAACTTTTACCGTTAAATGATCATTAGCTAAAAGCTCTAAAACCGATGGCTTTGCTGAAACTGGAATAAATTCTAAATACTGTGCCTGCATTGCCGCAAAAATAGTTGTTATATTTCTATTTTTTGAATCTTAAAATTCAATTTGAAATTTAAGGTGTAGAATTAGAAACTTGTAACACTTTACCATTATAATATTTATTTCCGGTTAAGGCAAAATTTTGAATATACTCTGCCATTTCTTTAGCCGTTGTTGGTGCTTTATAACCAGGAAATGCTTCTTCTAACATTTCTGTTTGTACGGCTCCTAATGCCAAAACATTAAATTGTGGCCCTGTTTCTTTGTATTCTTCTGCTAACAATTCAACTAAGGTAATAACGGCACCTTTACTAGAACTGTATGCTGATAACCCTGGAAACTTCATACTACCTTGAATGCCTCCCATAGAACTAATAGTCACAACATGACCATCGCTTTTAAGAAATGGCAA
>TARA_R110002111_G_scaffold146191_1_pt1 | contig 16866 bp, 16 predicted proteins | sample TARA_R110002111 | Tara Oceans TARA_R110002111 (sample SAMEA4397363) | marine metagenome | biome: Polar Biome; feature: [ZZZ] marine water layer (ENVO:01000295); material: water (ENVO:00002006), including particulate matter (ENVO:01000060) such as... | depth 199 m | reverse complement strand
CGCGATAATTTTAACACAATAGTTTTAAGGGCTTTTTCCCTTTTAGGATTAATAACAGTACTCAGTGGGTTTTTACTTTGGTTCACAAGTTCGCCTACTGTTAGAAAAATAAAAAAAAGAAAATAATTAAAACCATTAACAAATGAATACACAAAAACAAAACGAAGAAATGAAAAAAGGAAATTACACAAAATTTTTATTGATGCTCGCTGTATCATTTATAGCAATGTACATTACAATGTACTTGAACACTTATCAAATAGATCACGTCTATTTTAGCCTTACACGTTTTTATATGAGTTGCTTGGGTATTGCTGCCATGGCCATTATAATGTTTGTGGCGATGCGAAATATGTATCAAAGCAAAAAGAAGAATATAGCCATTGTTTTGGGTAGTATTGTGCTATTTGTTGGTGCATTAGGATTGGTACGTGATCAGAAGTCGACGGTAGGAGATGTATTGTGGATGAAAGCAATGATACCACACCACTCGATTGCTATTTTGACTAGTGAAAGAGCGGACATTCAAGACCCAGAGGTTAAAAAATTGGCAGAAGATATTATTGAGGCTCAAAAAAAGGAAATTGCTGAAATGAAAGCAATGATTAAAAGATTGGAAAATAACAAATAAATAAAATTAAAATGAATAAAAACATCATTTATATAAGTGTTGCCTTGATTGTTGGCCTGTTAGGCGGCTTTCTACTATTCGGTGGAGGTTCTGCGGACAAGGCAACAAATAATGCGAAAGACACCCACGACCATTCAGAAGAAATTGCTTCTAATCAAATGTGGACGTGTTCTATGCATCCACAGATTATGCAACCAGAACCTGGGGATTGTCCCATTTGTGGAATGGATTTAATTCCAGCCGAATCTGGTGCAGATGGCCTCAATGCCAATGAAATAAAAATGACCGATAACGCAATGGCTCTGGCCAATATCCAAACATCACTTGTAGGAAAAGGACAAATGGGAAATAATTCCCTTAAGTTATCTGGTAAGATTAAAGCCAACGAAGAGTCAAATGCCGTACAGGTCACATATTTTGGAGGAAGAATAGAAAAACTGTACGTTAATTCTACAGGAGAACGTGTTGGAGCAGGACAACGCTTGGCAACTATTTATTCGCCAGAATTGGTTGCGGCACAGCAAGAACTGCTTACTGCTTCATCATTAAAAGAATCGCAACCAGAATTGTATAAGGCTGTTAGGAACAAACTTAAACTTTGGAAACTTTCCGAAAAGCAAATCAACGCCATAGAAACTGCTGGGAAAGTGCAAGAAAACTTTCCGGTTTTTGCAACCGTTTCAGGAACGGTAACAATGAAAATGGTAGAAGAAGGAGATTATCTAAAGCAAGGACAACCCTTATACAAAATTGCAAATCTCAATACAGTATGGGCAGAATTTGATGCTTATGAAAATCAAATTGCATCCCTAAAAGAAGGGCAAACTATTAAAGTGACCACAAATGCTTATCGCAATGAGGTTTTTGATGCAAAAGTCTCATTCATCGACCCCTTATTAAATTCTGCAACTAGAACGGTGGTTGTAAGAGCGGTCTTGCAAAATAAGAAAGACCTCTTTAAACCGGGAATGTTTGTGGAAGGTATAATTGAGGGTACGCAAACAAGCACCGAGAATACCGTTTCCGTACCGTCAACCGCTGTTATGTGGACGGGAGAACGCTCTGTAGTCTATGTCAAAACAAACCCTAATGAAGCTATTTTCGAAATGAGGGAAGTTTTATTGGGCAATGCCAATGGCGATAGTTATACCATTCTTGAAGGTTTAAAGAATGGAGATGAAGTCGTAACTAACGGAACGTTTACCGTAGATGCCGCTGCACAATTACAGGGAAAAAAAAGTATGATGAATGCATCTGGTGGTAAAACAATGACAGGCCACGAAGGGCATTTGGGAATGCAAGAAGATAATTCTGGAGAAAATACAAATGAAGCCAACCATTCTCAAATGAAAGAAAGGATTGAAGTTTCAAACAAATTTCAGAATCAGTTAAAACAGGTTTTTAATGATTATATCCTTCTAAAAGATGCTTTGATAAATGATAACAGTAATGATGCACAAACAGCTGCAAAAAGCATAGGAAAGAATTTAGCAAAAGTAGATATGAAGCTGCTTAAGGACGAGAAAGCGCATAACCATTGGATGACTATTCAAAAGGAATTAAAAACGTCTGCTAATGGAATTGAAAACAATTCAGATATAGCAGAGCAAAGAGGACATTTTAAGCATCTTTCTTCACATATGACAAGTGGTGTCAAGCTTTTTGGAATTAATCAAAAAGTATACAGTGAGTTTTGCCCAATGGCAGACAATAACAAAGGTGCATATTGGTTGAGTTTAGAAGAAGAAATTCGCAACCCGTATTATGGTGAAGCAATGTTAAAATGTGGTGAAGTAAAAGCCACAATAGAATAAATGCAATTTAGAATTTGAAAGTAGTTTGATTGTTTTTTAAAGCATTATAGCTTTAAAAGAGAAAAAAGATAATGAGTGAAAGCAGAAGAAATAGAAGGAAAATTCAAAAAGAGAAATATAAACCCAAAAGTGATATTTCAAATAAAGATAAAGTTATAGCATTAATTGCAATGATATTAATTTTTGCAGTTGCTGCTATAGCGGCGGTTTATTATTCTCTAAGTAAAGCAGGGTGGACACTTTTTTAAAGTAGATAAGATATGAATAAGACTATTTACATAAAAAATATGGTATGCCCAAGATGTATATCTGCGGTATCACATATTTTAGACCAACAGAAAATACGCTACACTTCTATCAAATTGGGAGAGGTCAAATTACTTTCTACATTAGATTCTAAAACAAAATCAGGTCTGTCCCAATCACTTCTAAACTCAGGGTTTAGTTTAATAGACAATCGTAAAAGTCAGCTTATTGAACAAATGAAGACTTTGGTCGTAGATAAAATTCATCATTCTTCAGGGGAATTACATATAAAATGGGGAGAATATATAAGTCAAAACCTACATCTCGATTATAAATATCTTGGTTCACTGTTCTCATCTGTTGAAAGTATTACGCTTGAACAATATATCATCAATCAGAAGATTGAGCGTGTAAAAGAATTAATAATCTATGATGAATTAACATTGAGTCAGATAGCTTTTAAACTTGACTATAGTAGTGTCGCCTATCTAAGTAATCAATTTAAAAAAGTTACGGGAATGACGCCTACAAAATTCAAAAAAAGCACCAATAAGAACCGAAAATCTTTGGATGAAATTTAACTACTAAAATCATAATACACAAGCAAATTCTACAAATCATTCAGCCTAAAACGTAACATACTAAAGTCCTTTAATTCTGAAATTTGTAGTCTACAAATAAGAATAGGATTATGGAGACAATTAACGTATTTGCAACCAAAGAAAAGAACCGTAAAGAGAGTATAAAAGAATCATTTCCTGTTACGGGAATGACCTGTGCATCTTGTGCATCCAGCGTTGAATCTGTCTTAAAACACACATCAGGAGTATTTGATGCCAGCGTAAACTTTGCCAATAGTTCTGTTCTTGTCGAATACGACAAAGAGTTGAGTCCTAATCAACTTCAAAACGCACTTCGTGAGGTAGGTTATGATATTATCATAGATGCAGAAAATCCTTCTGAAGTACAACAAGAACTTCAACAAAAGCACTACCAAGATATAAAGAGCCGTACCATCTGGTCGGCAATTCTTACACTTCCTATTTTTGTGTTAGGAATGTTTTTTATGCAATGGGAACCTGGGAAATGGATATCGTTGGCACTATCTATTCCTGTTCTATTTTGGTTTGGTCGTAGTTTTTTTATCAATGCTTATAAGCAAGCTAAATACGGTAAGGCTAATATGGATACTTTGGTAGCCTTGAGTACCGGAATCGCTTTTATCTTTAGTGTATTCAATACCTTTTTTCCAGAATTCTGGCTAAGTCAAGGTATCGAGCCTCACGTTTATTATGAGGCGGCAACAGTAATTATAACTTTTATTTCCTTGGGAAAACTATTGGAAGAAAAGGCAAAGTCAAATACCTCTTCTGCTATTAAAAAATTGATGGGGCTACAGCCTAAAACCTTAAAGATTATAGAGAATGGTGAAGAGAAGGAAATTCCCATTTCGGCTGTGCAAGTAGGTCAAACTATTTTGGTGCGTCCGGGAGAAAAGATTCCTGTAGATGGCGAAGTTTCAAAAGGCAGCTCGTATGTAGATGAAAGTATGATTACGGGAGAACCAGTTCCTGTAGAAAAATCAAAGGATGAAAAAGTCTTTGCAGGCACAGTTAACCAAAAAGGAAGTTTTCATTTTACAGCCGAAAAAGTAGGTGGAGAAACCTTGCTATCCCAAATCATTAAAATGGTTCAGGAAGCGCAGGGTAGTAAAGCACCTGTGCAAAAACTGGTAGACAAAATTGCTGGAATATTTGTTCCTGTTGTGTTGAGTATATCTATCGTTACTTTCGTCGTTTGGATATTAATTGGTGGTGATAATGCATTTTCACAAGCCTTATTAACTTCGGTAGCTGTCTTGGTTATCGCTTGTCCTTGTGCATTAGGATTAGCAACACCTACTGCTATTATGGTTGGTATTGGCAAAGGCGCTGAAAATTATATTCTTATAAAAGATGCTGAAAGTTTAGAGCTCGGTCATAAAGTGAACGCTGTTATTCTTGATAAAACAGGTACAGTTACGGAAGGTAAACCTTTAGTAACTGATATACTTTGGAATGATAAACTTGAAAATAATAATGAATACAAGCAAGTTCTTTTGGCGATTGAAGCGCAATCAGAACATCCTTTGGCGGAAGCTTTAGTCAACCACTTAAAAGATGAAAATATTGAAAAAGCTGAAATTGTTTCTTTTGAAAGTATTACAGGTAAAGGTGTGAAAGCTCAAACAGAAAATGGTTCACAATACTATGTTGGAAACCATAAACTAATGCTTGAGAAAAATATTCAAATTGACGCTTCCTTAATGCAAACTGCAGAAAGCCTCGAAGAGCAAGCAAAAACAGTCATTTTCCTTGGCAATGAAAAACAAGTGCTGGCGATACTCGCTATTGCAGACAAGATTAAAGAAACTTCAAAAAAAGCTATAGAAACGCTTCAAGAAAGAGGTATTGAGGTTTATATGCTTACTGGAGATAATAATAAAACCGCATCCGCTGTCGCAAAACAAGTAGGAATAATAAATTACCAAGGAGAAGTAATGCCTTCAGAGAAAGCAGCTTTTGTTGAAAAGTTACAAGCTGATGGTAAGATAGTAGCTATGGTTGGCGATGGCATTAATGATTCACACGCTTTGGCACAGGCTAATGTGAGTATCGCAATGGGTAAAGGCTCTGACATAGCAATGGACGTTGCGAAGATGACATTGATAACATCAGATTTACAATCCATACCAAAAGCGTTGGAACTATCAAAAAGAACGGTTTTGGGTATACGTCAGAATCTATTTTGGGCATTCATTTATAATATCATTGGTATTCCAATTGCAGCAGGCGTTTTGTATCCCGTAAATGGTTTTTTATTAGACCCAATGATTGCTGGAATGGCAATGGCTTTCAGTAGCGTATCTGTGGTCTTAAATAGCTTAAGACTTAAACGAGTAAAACTTTAATATTAATTATAAATTCAAAAACTATGAAAACTTTAAAATTTAAAACAAATATCAATTGTGGTGGATGTATATCAAAAGTGACCCCTTTTTTAAACAAGCAAGAAGGTGTAGAAAGTTGGGAAGTAGATACTGCTAATGCTGATAAAATCCTAACCATTGAAAGCAATGGGGCTACAGAAGAAGATGTAAAAGCTACATTACAAAAAATAGGCTTTAAAGCAGAGCTTGTAAATTAATATACATACGTTAGTATGATTTACATTTTAACTTTAGTAGTGCTTCTTCTATTTGTTATTCATTTTTATAGAAAAACAGCACGACAGACTATAAAGCCTTTCCCAGAACATTGGCACAGGCTATTAATGGAGAATGTTCTCTATTATCAAAATCTTTCAGAAGATAAGCAACTTGTGTTTCAACAAAGAATGATGCTTTTTTTGAGTGAGGTTTATATAGATAGTGTGCAGTTTGAATTGGAAGAATTAGACAAAATTTTAATTGCAGCAAGTGCGGTAATTCCTGTCTTTGGGTTTAAAGAATGGCATTACACTAATTTAAGTGGTGTCCTCTTATATCCAGATAATTTTAATGAGGATATGCAATTTAGCAGTAAAGATAACGCACGTAACATTGGTGGAATAGTTGGAAATGGGCGTTTTGAAAAACAAATGATTTTATCCAAAAAAGCATTATATCACGGTTTTAATAATACTAGTGATAAAAGTAATACTGGTATACACGAATTTGTGCATCTCATAGATAAGCTGGATGAGAGAACAGATGGTGTGCCAGAACGACTATTAGAACACCAATATGCAATACCGTGGTTGAACTTAATCCATAAAGAAATGGAAGCCATTAATAATAACCAATCTGACATTCGAAAATATGGAGCTACAAATCAAGCAGAGTTTTTTGCAGTAGCTTCAGAATATTTTTTTGAACGTCCAGATTTGTTCAAAAAGAAACATCCTGAACTATATAAAATGATGGTAAAAAGTTTTAATCAAAATTGAAGTACATAAACTATTTAATTTTTTACACTCTATAGAGAATCACTACTAAAAAATCTTTGAAAATGTTTTTTTGAATTCTTTTTAGAAAATTCTACACTTAAAATTCAATTAGTTTTATCTTAGGAGACGAACTTAATACCAGTGTAGTATAGAAACCGAGTTACAAGATATAAACGATTTTTACGATAGACTTGTTCCCTCTAAATCAGAGGGATTACTTCTATATATCCTTCATAAAAGAATTGAACTTGATTATATAGGAAATGAGTTTGAAGAGATTGATCTTGAACGCGCCATTGGTGAGGCATCAGATTTCTTCCCTGAAGCAAAACCTCAAATTGAAAAACTCACACAAAATTTACTTCATTTTTTTATAGAACATCCACCTAATAAACCTTATAAATATATACTGACACCACACGCAGTAAGGTTTATTCAATTTGTAGGGAAAAAGTTGTTTAATGAACACAAACATTTTCCACTTCGCAAAACATTTCAAAATTACGGGCTTTTCAAAGCTGAAGAAATTAAAGAGATTTTAGAATTTGAATCTTGGTATGAGCATAATTTTAAGAATAGTAGTAAAACAGTTATTGAAGACCATCTAGAGGCCTTTAAAGACCTGGTTAATCAATCTATTATTAGACTTAATACTATTGTTACCAATACAGATAGTCTAGCTCTAGAAAATCTTGATGCTTTCACTACTCTATTTAGAGATAGTATGGCTAGGTCGGAAGAGATTAAAGAGACCCTTCAACTCAGTAGTAGTTTAAAAGGACAAATAAGAATTGTTGTCGATTATTTTGAAAGTCAAATTTCACAAGTTTCACACACTAAAATAGAAAAAGAGCCTCTAGTCTTAGAAAACCTTAAAGCTGATTATGAAATAGCTCTAAAAATCAAAAATGAAGTGTATACTTTTTTTGAAATTATTGAGCAGAAATTAGAGCAGATTATCGAAAGATATATTTATGCTGATAAGCAGTTAGCCAATTTTAAAGAGAATTTTAGAACCAGAACCCAATTCCAGAGAAATCTACGTAAATTTTTAGAAGCTAGTCTTCAGGCATCTGTTTATGATAGAAAAGACGGTCTTAAGTTTTATAAAAATATTGATTTAAAAAATATTCCAGAAGAGTCGTTTAAATTCTTAAACGTTAAAAAGTATAACAACTTTATAAAGAAAAAAAGTTACGTCCTTACTCAAGAAATAGATCCTGTTTATGCATTACAACAGACACAGAGCGCTAATAGTTTATTATTAAAGCAAGAGGAAATTGCACGTCAACTCAATATACTTAAAATCAATTTATCAAAATATAAGAACACTGACATTACTAAGGAGTTCTACAGATTGTTAGATGAAACCAAAGATGAGGGAGTTGCTTTAAAAGTAATATATGATGTCCTAAAATATGCTAGTAAACATAAGGACTATGACATAAAGATACTACAACAAATACCTGAAGACTATCAGGACAAAAATATTTTAATATGGCAGATGAACATATGGCAGAAACGCTAAATTATAATTTTATAGATGTTTTTAAGCTAAGAGATGTTCAAAAACATTTTGCAGATTTAAACATCGAACTACTGAAAGGAAAGCACATTCAGGATGATGAACATTATCATCATAGAATTCTATCAAAATACTACATAGAGTTCAAAAAATATTATGATGTTTTCTATCGTCTTGTTTTAGATAAGAAAACATTTGAAGGAGTAACTTATTTCTTCTTAACCTTTAGCGAGGAGTCTAAAGGAATACTTTCAGATCATACCAGACATAGAGATTTAACTGCTATTGAGACAATCACAGCAATTACCCTGCTTCAAATGTATTATGATAGGTACTTTGAAAATGTAAAAGAAATTTCCTTTTTAAAAGATATCAAATCAAAAATTTTAGGTAGCGAGTTTAGTAGCCTGTACAAATCTGTTTTCTTTAAAAATGGAGCAAGAGATAATTTTACACCAAAGGAGTGGGCCAATGTAACGAAAAATATTAAAAATGTTATTCAAGATTTTGAGCAGTTAGGTTGGGTAGATCAACTAACTCAAAAAGGGGAAAATGATTTTTCCTTTGTTATAAAAGAATCTATACATCGCTTTCAGATGATGTATGAGTACGAAATATCAAATTTTGAAGAGTTTGTAAATAACCTAACAGAAACAGATAATGAATAAACTACCATTAATACATTCCATATCTACTGTAGGAGTTATAAAGCATTATAACCAAGATTATCTTATACACGATACACGTACAGATTTTACTGGTCCTAACGGGATAGGTAAATCCCTTTTAGCAGATTTACTACAAATTCTATTTATTGCCGAGCGCAAGAAAATACATTTTGGAACTGATAGTGTAAAAAAAGAACACCGTCAAATTCATACCATTCCTTATAAAACGCCTAATGCTTATTTCTTTCTAAATATAGAAGTTGAGCATAAAATGTATATCACATTTGGTGTAAACATACCCAACTCTAGTGCTAGTCAAATCAAATTATTTAGAATTCTTAACGAACCTTTTGATTCAGAAAAAGATTCAAAAAAAACTAAAAAAGAAAGGCAAAGCCTTGGAGGTAGTTTAATACCTGAGCACAAGCTTTTGTATCAAGATGATTTTATTACAAAAGGGACAAAACCTTCAATACCTTCTATTGATGTACTTACTAAACATCTAAGAGACGAAAAAGAACTATACCTAGATGTATTTACCAGAAAGGCAGAACGCAATGAGTTATACCAGTTCTTTTTTGACAAAAACATACTTCCTCTCAATCTAAGCCAAGACACACATCTTACCGCTTTCGCTAAAGTTTTACAGGCATTTTCAAAAGCAAACACTCTAGAAACTGATAAAGATGAGAGTCTAAAAAGTTTTTTATTTGAGAACAAGAAAAACGCAATTGAAGCTGAGTACAAACAGAATAAACAAAACTTAGATGATTATGTAGAGCGCTACAAGAGCCTAAGCGATTTAATAAGTTCACTTACTGGTAAGAGAGAGTACTTAGAAGTTTTAGAAGAGCTTTCAATAACGCATCAGGAAACAGAAAAAGAATATTTGTTGAATAAATTTTACGTAAATAAATACACCTTCAATCAACAATGTAAGACTTGGGACGATACAAAAACAAAAGTAGATAAGCTTGATGCAGAAATTAAAAAATACAATAAGTCTATTCCAGACTTAGAAGAAAAACAGAAAAAGGCAATTGAAAAATTCAAATCATATTCTGAAGCTCTTAGCAACCTTAACACTTATAAGAATAACTATTCAGATTATCTTAAAACAAAACAAGATTTAAATGATTTAAATGATTGTAAACTGCCCAAAATAGTTCAAAATGGTAATATTGATTTTGATTTTAAGAACTTGACTGTAAAACAAATTATTCAGTCAATTAAGGATGTAACAAATGTAGTTAAGGAATATAAAACTATTGAAGGCGTAGAAGAGCAATATCAAAAGCAAAATGAGAAATTAAACACCCTAAAAAATCAACTCTTAAAAAAGAAAGGTAATCTTGAAAAGTTATCTGAAATATTAGAACTCAAAGATGACACCTCATTTGCATCACAGCTTCTTAATAAGAAGCAGAGTATTTCTCTTGGACAAGAGACCGTACTTCGCTCTTTTCTGTTAGACACTAAATGGAATTTTCCGGAAGAAGTTGTAGATCAAGTAATGTATTCCTCTAGTTTAGATATTCTCAACGAGGAGTTTATAGAAGAGGATGAGAAAAACCAAGGATGGTGGTATAACATAGGAGGTATAAAAAGATTTATAAAATCACTTTCTTCAGATCGTTTGTTTGATGACAAAGATGCTTTGTCCAATGCTTTTAGCATTAAAAAGCAGAATTTAATTACAGAAATAACCCAAATAGATAAGAAGCTTAATAGTATAAAAAAACTGGAACAAGGTCTATTAGATAGTATAGAATCTCTTGATTTAGATTTTAATTGGGATGTAAATATCCCAGACCAAAGAAAAGTTAAAGAGTATAAATCCTCTGTAATTATGATTCAGAACCTAGATACTTTTAAAGCTGATATAAAAGCTTCCATTGCAGACAAAAAAGAAAAACTAGATGCATTGTCTTTGAAAATTCCTTTCAAGTTTTCAAATGAAAATCTAGATGAAGAAATAAACAAATGTAGTGCAGAACAAAGTAAACTCAACACCGGCCAACTTGAGGCAAATGGAGCATTTGAGAGCACAAAAACCCGATTAAATACTAAAACTGAAGAACTAGAAAAGGTTAACTACAATCCTAAAGAGATTGAAGATTTAAAAATTGAAGGGCTCAAAAAAATTGAAGCAGAAGAGAAAGCTATATTGATTAAATATCCAAGCTTAAAAAGTGCGTTATTAAAAGATGTTACATCTGTAGATAATCTTACTTCTATTCAAGAAAAATTCGCACTAGCAAAAACTGCATATGAGTCCAGCTATAAATCCTCACTAACTAACTATAAAGAACTAAAGGATGATATTGAGGTAAGACAAGAAATTGAAAAAGAAACAGAGACTTTTGAGTATAAAATTCTTGAGAAAAAATTATTAGGTAATGATATTGTTACCACAAAAAATATTGAAAAAGCATTAGGTAGTATTCATCAAGACAGGAATAAACTGGCCTCGGCAATAATAGATACAATGCTAAAGATTTTTCATAAGACTCAGAATGAATATGATAATTATAAATCTGTGGTAGCTAAACTTAATACTTTTTTTAAAGGAGAGTTGATAAGTAAAAAATACTATTTCCAAGTCGTCTTTGATCCCAATGTCAACTTCAAAATTAATTGGATAAATAGCTTGTCTTCTAAAGCTCAAACAGCAGGATTGTTTGAGTCAGAAACAGTAGAAAATTTTGTTGAAGAAGCGTTTAAAGATATCTCTGGTTATTCCAAAAAGATAGAATTTTCTGATCTTTTAGACCCCAAAACGTACTTCACTCTCAAAACAGAATTTAAGGATAGTGACGGTAAAGAATATCCTGGTAGTACAGGAGAGAGTTATACAGCTAGAGTTCTCTTGGGCATTGGCAGGTTGTCTATAACATCCAAAGAAAAAAGAGACGGTTTACGATTTTTAATACTGGAGGAAGTATCTAATTTAGATGATGACAATTTCAACACCTTCCCTCAAATTGCTCAAAAATATGGTTATCAAATTATAACAATGACACCAGAGCCATTTGGTTCTAATACAGAAGATGGTTGGTATTTGCATCAACTTCTTGAAGGTAAAACAGACAAAAATCGTAATTATCCCATTCCTAATAGTAGCTTTAAAACAAACTATAAAAACGAACAGTTACAGGGGTATTTAAAAAGAAAGGCTACTAAATGAATTGGATAGAAATAAAGGCATTGCACAGGCTCTATGAGACTGGAGAAGTAAAACTGAATAAGACAATAAGTAAAAGTCCCGTTTTTAAAAATCACGAGACAGCTTTAGAAATTAAGCGTAATAGAAAAACATTTAGTCGAAATCAAGATTTTATAGAGGTCTATGAAAATAAGTATCTAGAAAAATACAAGCACTATAATACTTTTTTAGATAGTGAAAACCTATTGAAGCCTCAACTTAGGTTTGAAGAAAACGATATAAAATTACTAATAGACTTTAAAGAAGGTATTAAAGATGGAAGTCTAAAAAAACTAAAAGCGGATCTTGTAGAAGCTCAAGAGAGTGTAAAAGGTTTTTCACTAATGTTTTTTAAAAATGAAAAGTATTTAAATAAGCATCCTTCTCTTGTCGACGCCATCAATTCTATTTTTAATATAAAACTTGTAGATAATAAAAGCCAACAGTTCTTGTACGTTTTACAATGCTATGATCCAAAACTTATTATTCTATGTGAGAACGGGAATTTTTTAAACAGAGATAAATTACCAAGAGAAAATGGGTATGAACTGTGGTATGCTGGTGGTAAGAATGTTCCAAAGTTAGAGTATACTTATGAATTAAGAAGAGGATTGCCCATTTATTATTCAGCAGATTGGGATAAAGATGGTTTAGAAATATATCAATTAGTGAAGAATATAATTCCAGATATACAGCTTTTACATCCCGATGGAATTTCTAGAGGTATAAAAGATACAGATCATAAAAGTCATTGGAAGGATTCTGAGAATCCTGATAGTTTATCTGGTTTAAAAAAAGAATTTTATTCAGAAAGAGACATATCTCTCATTAAAGAATTAATACATAAAAATCATTGGATTACGGAAGAAGGAAACAACCTCAAAATAATGATTGAAAATAATAATATACTTGATGGCAATAATTAATAAACTAATAGTTCCCAACCTTCAACTTCTAAAATCACTAAAGACTGACCGTAAAGGTGTTTTAGAAGTAGGCACATCACCCAAACATCCCTATACAAACCTAAATTGTAATATATCTTTTATTGATAATATCACCTTAGAGCCAGATCCATACATAACTAAAAAAATGCAAGGAGCAGATTATAAAATAAAAGCTGAAACTGAATTAAAACTAAGCTGTACTGATATTGACTATTACATATTAGGAAAGCATATTATACCAAAACATATTTCTTTTCCAAATTTTGACGATCCAATGGTGACAAATAGTTCAATCACCAAAAAAGTCATTTCAAATATTCACTCTATTTCTAACAAAAGTAAAACTCATTATAAAAAAAAGAAGTATTACCGACTATTACTTCCAATAAAGGATGTAACCATTTTAATGAGAGATTTCCAACCCAGTTGGTGCATACAGATAGATAGTCTTAACAGTCCAGACATACTCATCAAATTAAGCATAGACTCACAAGAATATCATTTTTATACCGTCAAAAAGAAAGAAGAAACTTTTCTAGGTATAGATTCTCAATCCAAAATTAGTTACGATGAATTCACCAGAGTTTGTAATTCTATTTTAATGACTTATGCCTTTTTAAAGGGTAAATACTTTGGTGGAGAAGGCTATCTTTTTTCTTATAATAATAAAAAATTTGAAAATCCAATTGGTATTAAAACTATTGATTACGCAAAAAGTAATTTAAAAGGTTTTGAGCTTCATACAGTAAGTCCACATAAGTATATGAAGTTTCAAGAAATGAAAATTGAAAAAGATAAAAATGGTGTACTTCAAAGAGTTAATCGTAATACCTCTTTAGAATATTTGAATGAATTCCCTACGGAGAACTATTCAAACCTCTGCTCTTTGATTAATTCTAATGGACAGGTATTAAGATCTATAATAATATTAATTAATAGTCACTCCAACACCTTAGAATTAAAAGTACCTTCCCTGTTTGTTGCATTGGAAAATATATCGAAAATGTTTGCTGAAAATGACAAAGGAGAATCAACACTTATAGAAGAGACTGAAATAGCAAAAGCACTAAAAAAAATTACCTATAACGCTAAAAAAGAAGTCAACCAATTAAAAAGAGATAATGAGCCTAAAAATCTATCTGAAGCAGATTTAAAAGCATATAAAGCTAACTACGCCCGAATATGTTCAAAATTAGATAGACTTAATAGTGGGACCAACAACAAAAAACTTTCTGAACCTTTTGATAAGTTTAATTATAAACTAAGTCAAGATGAATCCGATGCAGTATTTATTGACCGTAATAAATTTTTACACGGTGACGATTTTTTATCAAATAGCTTAGACTATGAAGCTGAGTTCAAAGGGTTATTTCATATCAGTATGATTGTGCATAAGCTTACTGCGATTTTACTTTTAAAAGCCTCTGGATTCTCTGGTCATATTGTTAATCTACCTAAAGTATATTCTTATATCAGTGAGGAAAAAGTTAAAGGTAAAGGCCTTGTTAAAATATGATGACACCTTCAGAAAAGTATATAACACATTTATGCAGAATATCTTTCTTGCCGTTTTGGAGCTTTCCAAACCCAATCGGGAAAAACGGAAAAGAACTTTGCGATTTACTTGTAGTATGTGCTAATACGGTCATTATTATATCTGTAAAAGACATCAAGTTTTCAGAACATAAAAATCAAAAAATACAGCAAAAGCGTTGGTCGAAGAAAGCTATAGAAAGCTATATAAATCAAATAAAAGGAGCTGAACGGCATTTGAATTCTGTAGACAGTATTCTTTTAAAAGACAGAAAAAAATCTATTAAACTGCCAAAAAAAGATCAAAGGGTAATTTATAGAATAGCCATTGCTTTTGGTAGTGATAAAGATTACCAAATTCCTATTGGAAATTATCAAGAGGAGTTTGTACATATTTTTGATGAGAAATCTACTGCAACTATACTTTCTGAGTTGGACACAATTACCGATTTCACAAACTATCTATTTGCAAAAGAAAAATTTCTTAAAAATTGTAATTTACTTGTTGCTTGTGAGGTTGATTTTCTGGCAATTTATATAGAAACAACTTTAGAGTTTGATCAACCTGTTGATGTTTTAACTTGTCCTGATGATTTGTGGGAAAGCTATCTTACATCACAAGAGTATTATAATTGGCGAGAAACTATTAAGCCTAGTTTTATATGGGATTATATGATAAATCATCTTTTCAATTACCACATAACAGACTCTACTAGTCAAGAAAGAAGAGATAATATGGAGTTTGCGGTTAGATTGATTAATCAAGAAAATAGGATGAATAGAATAGAGTTAGGAATATGTTTAGACGATGCAATTAACAAAAAGTCTAATGCTAGGATGTTACTACCCCAAGAAAATGCTAACCATCTATACGTGTTTATTCCATTAACTCAATAAAATTGGGAAGGAAAAGAACAAGAGCTTGAGTTAAGGTGCATTGTAGCCCGAAAATTAAACCCGTCTATTCATAATGTAATTGGTATAGCAATTGGTTCAAATATTAATGGAGAAAGTGTTTTTGATATATGCCATCATTACATTCCAAATCTTACAGATGAGTTTTTAAAAAACGCCACTAAAATTCAAGAGGAATTCGGCTATTTTCAAAACCCTAAAATGTCTAATAGCTCAGAGTTTAGAGATAATCCATTTGGGAAGTTTGGTTTAAAAAACAACACTTGATTTTTGTTGTTTGAGTTCAAACAAAAGGATTAACCTCCGCAGGCGTCCCACTTGGATAGCCCCAAGCTACATACTGCGACTTCATATCATCAGTATCAAGATGCACAAAGGTTCTACCTACACCAATGCGCTTAAAACCAACATCACGAGCTACAGAGACTAAGTGATTTCGAATAAACGTAGATTGAGCTTTGATATCTACAGCTTTACAAGTTGGTATTTTATGAGAAGAACTGGAAACACCACCTACTTTTTTGTTGTGTGAAGGGCTACGAGCTCCAGAGTTGATCCAGTCAAAAATGGGATATCCTGTTCTGGCTTCCAGTTGCTGAAGCATAAAGATTAATTGCCTATCCATACAATTACCAGAACCTTGAAGATCTGGACTATCAAAAACTGACAAGTCGATAGGTCGTTGATTGATTTGTACCACTCGATTTTTAACCAACTTCATTTTTGATTTTCTAAAAATAACAAAAGCACCTATCATCAAAATTGACAAGGTGCCTAATCCAACATAAATATGCTGATTGTTACTTTTTACCACAGCCACAACCTTTTGCTGTTTCTTTACTTTTCTTGTATCTCAAGAATAAATCTGAACTTATTTTTACAGCGCTTAGTAGTATAAATGCCCCAAAAATATAGTTCAATGTGTTATTTCCTTTGTCCACGTTCATTGTTTTTTTGTTTGTTATATAATTGAATTTCAGCTTCCAATTGCTCGATGTATCTTTCAAGATCTGTTATACGATCCCTTTGTTTGGTAATCGTTTTATTCATCAGCGTATTCTTACTTTCCAGTTGTTTCAACCGTTTTTCCATATTTTCAGACCATAGCTTATAGTTTTCCACTACAAGGCTATTCGCTTGAACATTGAGATTGCGTATTTCGGCGCTTTTAAGACGTCTTTGCGTCCCATATTGCAATAGCACTTCAATGAGTTTCCAAAACCCAGTAGCGCCCAGTACAATTGCAAGAATTTTAATTAAGTCCATTAGTTTTTAGATTACGCTTTACCGCTTCGCTCTCCCGTCGGTCGTGAATCCCGTAAACTCGATTTCGCGAAAGCTTCATTAAATTTTAAAAGGTGCTTGGCACTCGAGTTCGTCTTACTAAGACTGGCTCAGATTCTTCGATTTCGTCTT
>TARA_R110002111_G_scaffold242240_1_pt1 | contig 16925 bp, 11 predicted proteins | sample TARA_R110002111 | Tara Oceans TARA_R110002111 (sample SAMEA4397363) | marine metagenome | biome: Polar Biome; feature: [ZZZ] marine water layer (ENVO:01000295); material: water (ENVO:00002006), including particulate matter (ENVO:01000060) such as... | depth 199 m | reverse complement strand
GCGAACTCTGGTCAGGCGGTTAAGATGGGGTTCGTGGAGCGCTTACTCTTATCCGGCTTCGCCTACACCCTGTTTGAGCGTTTGCGGGTGCACCTGAAAAACACGCCCTTCGAGCGTATGAGTGCAGGCACCCTGCGGTTGAAGCTGATCAAGGTTGGGGCTGTCATCATCCGCAACACCCGTCGAATCCGGGTATTGATGAGTGACCGCTATCCTTACCAGAAAGACCTCTCGGCCCTGGTCCAGCGATTGGTACCCACTTAGATGACCGGGCTCCCCCGGCCCGACACCAATGGGGGATAGGGGGAGTTGTGTCCGAACGCCGGGAATCGGTTAACTTCTGACCAAAAACAACCCGAGTGAGACACCGGAAACCGGGATGCGCTCAGGCAACCGACCGTGATGGGATACTATGAGAAGTTCGGGCTAGGCTGGCAGAGGGGGAAGATAAGCGGGGTATTATGCTGGAGAAGCGTCTCCAATAGAAAGCGGAAATCACCTTTCCTTCGGAATTCGGTTTATATAACGAACACATTAGGAAGCCAGATATTACAAAAAATACATCCACTCCAAAATAACCAGCAGGCATTATAGTGGGCGAAATATGAAATGTTAGCACCATTAATACAGCGAGACCTTTTAAAACGTGTATGTCTGCTCTATATTGCAAGCTCATAATTCGTCTTTCTTGTGGAATGAATGTATCTTAGTTCTGGTTCGTGTTTTATATATGAGATTATTATTAATTTATAAAAAAAGCGTCGGTCGCAGCAAACGCTTTTTCCCAAGTATTTTCCATCAAAGGAAGTTGATCGAGAATCTCACGTTCTCTTTTTGCTAACTCAGCTTTGATAGAGTTGATACCAGCACGAATGTTTTCCAATGAATCTAATTTTGTATAATTAGCTCCAAAGGTGAAATACGATCGAATAGTCTTAGTATCGGAAAGGAGCATTGGTTTCTTCGCTGCGAGCGATTCATAAGCCCCACAATTCAATGTGAACTCTTGGTTTGTCAAGATTACGGTAAAATCACAGTTGAAAAGATGATCGATGTAGCTTTGATTACTTACAAAGCCAAGAAGTTTTATATTTGACGGGAGGCCTTTAATTTCTGAGAGATCCAGTGCTCCATCATAATTTCCGGTCACCTTGAGACAAATTTCCGGAAAATCTTTGAAGGCGGTGAACACCTCACGGTAGGGTTCGTCATCGGCAAAAGTGCAGATGAAGAAGGCTGTAAGTTTGGAATTACGAGATCTAATGCCCAGCTCACTTGGGGGCGTTAGATTCGGGATTTTGTCCGGAAGTACGGACGTTTTTTTAGTGTGGTTTCTGATAAGCAATTTCAGGTATTTATTGGTTACGATGGTGTGGTCGGCATTTGATAAACTATAATTGCTCAAGCACTTGAAAAGAATCCATTTTAATTTATAAGAATTTCGATGGTTTAGTTTAAAATTTGTATGGCGATCGATAATTGCTGTAAATTTGCAAGGTTTTTTTAGAAAACAAACCAAAGCCGCTAAGACGATAGAGGGATTTTGGGTGAAGACGTATTTTGGCTTTGCTCGAAAAATTATCTGCACGGTTTTAACAATTAATTCAGGGTAGCGAAATAGCCCGTTTCGTTTATTTTTCACGATAAAGAGTTTCGCATTGAATTCCTGACTCAGCGTTATGGTTCGCCTCTGCCGCTCCCATGAGATCCATATACGATTATTATATTGTGTAGAATTTTCTAACGTCATACTTTCCTGTTCATCGGGCATTGGAGATCATCCTTTTTAACTGTTTTTTTTGGTCCTGATTACCGACCTGAATTTCCCATTATTGCCTCGGACAATTGAGTCCTCATAACGAATTTCGATTTGAAACCCTTCTTCGGTTCTTTCTCGAAGATTCCTCTTGAGTCGATCTTCGCTTATTGCCTCAATGCCGTTTTTCACGATCACAATTGTGGCTTTCCCGGGGAAATTTTGTCGGACCTGAGCCTCTTTGATCCCTGCAACGCCTTTAAAAATGTGGTCTATTCGCCCAATTAGGCGCCCATCGCTTGTTTCGATGTAGTCATCGATCCTCCCGTTGATTGACTTTAGCGCTGGTGTACCAATAGTTGTCCCGGAAGCATTCATTAACGTTGCTGTATCGCCAAGATCGTACCGAAGTAATGGCATTTGTTTGTTAGTCAGCGTGGTGGCCAATAATCTGCCTGTATCATCTGAGTCTGGACTTATTTCAACTTCTGTAATTCCAATTATAGGGTTTGGTTGATAGAGCCCTGTCTTGTCCTGCCCGGCAAACATTACATATTCGGCAGTTCCATAGTAGTCGTAAATTGGGCACCCAAACACAGATTCAATTCTTTCCCGTTGCCATAGGAGGAGTGTCTCGGAGTTCGTAATAACCGATCTTGGTTGAAAACCCGGTTTGGAATTGGACTTTAGGTAATGAGAGGCGAGTTCGCAAATCGCAGACGGGTAGCCGATCAGCTCGGCCGGCTGGAACCGGTCGAGCTCTGCCCGATACCAAGGGAACGTCCGGCTATTCAGATGGTAACTGGAAAACAGCTTCTGGTTCTCGGCCCGGTTCATTCTGGCAAAAGGGGGAGTCATGTTGCTCGCGGGCTGAACCATACGTCCCGCAAAGGTTGCCCTCTTGGCACCAAATGGGACCCCGTGGTATTCCTCATGCGCCACAAGGAGCGCCATGGCAAGTTTATATGTCTCTTCGTTGACCATCAGTGCAAGCGGCGTGCCTGTGCTACCGCTGGTGTGCTGGAGCATGAAAGGCTTTGCACCGGGCTGCTTGAACAGTGGGGAATGTTCTCTGAGGGTCTGCTTTCCGAGGACTGGTAACCGCGTAATGTGTTCAGTAGTGGTAATGTCATTTTCATGCAACCCGTACTCGGCAAACTGCTGCTGATAGTAGGGAATGTTCGAACGGCAGTGCTTCACCATTTGATGCAGGCGCTCACTCTGATGAGCTTCGATCTCTGCTGGGCTCCAGGACCTGCAACGGCGAACCTGTTCTAAAAGCTCGTGATAAAGGGGGCCTGAGTAGCGCTTGTGGTAGAGCCTGTATCCATAAGCGGACACTAACAAATCCTGCAGAAATGTCGGTGATCGGGAGTAAATTGCTTGTGAGATTGTCCCCATTACTCCAACCCCTTTGTGGATTCAGGAGAAGACGGTGAGTTCGGCTTGAACCGATTATTGATACACTTTGCCGGATTGCCCACCAGAATGTCCCCTCTGGCCGAGGGTTTTGTCAGGACGCTTCCTGCTGCAAGGATACTGTGGTCTTCCAGATCTGCCATCACCAATGACGTATTGCCCAGCCAGCAGTCAGCACCTACGCGGATTTTCTCATAGGCACCGCCTTGGTCTTGGATAGGTTTTTGAATGTCTTTGAAGTCATGCTGACGACTTCCACTTAAAATATGGACGCCGCTGCCGATCAGAGTGTTTTCTCCAATAGAACACATTCCGATATTACACTGGGGACCGATATACACCCCCATTGCGATACTGGTGTCACGGTGGGACAGAATGGTCAGAAAACCCACTGAAATTTCGTCAGATGTAGCCGGACAGGCTAGCCGGTAGAACGCCGCTCGAATGTAGACTCCGAATTTACCAGGCATCAGGCTTAATCCCTGTGAGAATGACGTGAATACCCCGTCAGCATTGCCCAACTGACTGAACAGCAGATACAGCAAATACAGCGGTAATGTGAGCGCCAAAAATGCCAGTTTTACGAGACGTTTGAAAGCTTGCATGTTAAGTCCGATTCAGGCGGGCATGAATCCAGGCCCGCTCCTTGGCAGGCCGGAATGCGAGTATTCCACGGACCATACGGCCAACTATCCTGGCTGCAAGCTCACCCCAGGTAAGGCTGGGTGGATGGCCGTAATTCACTGGCGCCGGGTCGTCGGTATGTTGCGCCAAGCTTTGGCATGAGCTGACATGCTGTGGCCCATAGTTCTGCATCAATATGATCATAATTCGGGCGTAGTGCTTTTGCTTACCTTGGAGCAGAACTTCGCAGAGTTCTGCGAGCCACTGACTTCCTTTGTTCTTGTAGTCTTTCGCGTGCGTCGGGTCCAGTTCTGCTGCCTGAAACATCAGCATGGCTTTGCGTATATCCTGCGCAACCCAAGTGTCGTTGGGGAACTCGAGCTGCCCAGGATCGGACAGGAAAGGGCGCTCGTTCTTCAGCATCCAATCGGCGTAATGCATGAATGCAGCCCTGGCGTAGCGGTAATGGGCATCGGTTTCTCTTGTTTCCTTCTTGAGATATAAGTAGCGGGCAATACCGGTCATTAATATCAGATACGACCAGCCAGTTTCGACCTCCAGTAAATTTCGTTTTTCTATATTATCTGCCGGATGGATGGTTCTGCGAATGACATCCTCCGAATGCTTCAGCCAGTCCTCACCGGGTTCCAGTAACGATGCGTCCAGCAGGGCATTGAGGTAATTTCCGGTACCTCTGGTAAACGGATAACGGTGTGGGGATGGACGCTCGCCTTTCAGCAACGCTATCAGCTTCGGCAGATCGTGTTTTTTTACAGCCAGTAATTGCTCCAGAAGACCGCCTTGGCCCTCATAGGAGGTTCGTATCCAGTTGGCGAGTTCCAGAATCGCAATCCGCGAGGCCGGTGCACCTGTCATGTAATAATGGTACAGCAAACCGGTAGTATAGCAGTGTTCGGACGCTGGCCCCCCGCCTGTCTGGCCGGGTGTTGAACTGGTGTCGTTGTGACGGGTGAACGTCCGATGTGTGGCGGTGTGAGCATCCAGATAATGGTCGGTATGCCAGAACAGGCCATTATTGTATTCAGACCGGTCTTCTTCGGTATGGTAGATGTCGATGTCTGTGACGTGGCGAGCCAAATCGTCCATTAGTTGAAACCAGCGCTTATCACCTGTCAGGGCGTACTGTCTTGCAAAGCCATATATCGGATCATATTGGTTGTTGTAGTGGGAGATGAAGGGTGCCTCGCCTTCGCTCTGGTAGAGAGTTTCATGATCCGCGAAAATATCGCCAAAGTTACGCCAGCCAAATTCGTCAATAACTTCTCTTTTGGCAAAGAAGTTAGATTTTCCGTCCACGCCCTCGGCTATGAGTTTTTCGAGAGCACCAGGTTGGACGTTAGCCTTGAACCATGGAAAAGCATCGGCTTGCTCGTAGCACTCTGGGGCAAGCACTGGCACCAGCGGTGTGTAAGCCGTTGCAGGGATGCTGTTGTTGGCGTCATGGGCCATTAAGCAGCGCAGAGTTTTCTGTTCACCCCCCTGTAGTTCATAAGCATTCTTTGAATCTTTCGGGAACAGGCCAATCGTTACCTTGTTTTCTTCTTTACGCAGGCTGGTTGGGAAGTTCTGCCAGAAGCCGGGTATTGCCAGGCTGAGCTGTCCGTAATCGTGCTCAATATTCACCAGCGGATTAGCGCGCTTACCTTCGTGTTGCAGCTCGCTCGCGTTAGTGAGCCTGTAACCACAGAATTGGGTGCTGATTTCACCGTTGGAGTTTATGTGGTTCCGACTTTGCCAATTTTCGCCGCCACTTGAGTCCTGATAAAGATTGAAATCAGAAAGATGAAACACACTTGCGTTTTCGTCTGCGGCCTGCGGTGTGACCTTGGTATTGTCGTTGGCTGGCAGTGTTGTTTCTATCGCAAGTTCCCGAAAGTAAACGGAGCCTGGGTCACCTAGATCCCACAAGCCGCCGGGATGACGGGCACGTTTGGGGTTATGGGTTATCAGCTCCACTTGTATTAGCCCGGTTCCCACAAAAATACGCAGCTCACATTGAAAACGCGCAAGCGGCTCGTTGTTTAGCTTTAACCATTCGCCTTTTAAAACCACGGCGACGAAAACGGGGCCTTTTTGAGTAATTTCCCAATCGGCTTCCGCTTTAGCTGAGCAGGGCGCGCTTGTTTCATCGCTCAGCGTTACCGTAGATGGAACGCCAGCGTCGTTATGATTAAATGCTTGCCAAGCTAGGCTACGGGCCTGCAGAACAACTCTGCCCGTTGAGGTGGGTATTACGAGCCTTTCTGGCGACTGCTTAATTACGGGCTCAGAAGTATAGGGGGAGTGTACTTGTTGTTGTGCCAGTGCCAGGTCTTTCTTGCTGTTTGGATTCAGGTTGATCAAAAAGCTTGCGTGGACCCAACGGATGCTGCCGTCTGGCCAGTGTGTGAGGGGTTCAAGCTGCAGGCTTAGAGGCGTCTGGTCATCCATCAGTACGAGATTATCGACAGTATGAACGGTGCCTTTTGTTAGTGGTATACCAAGGCTAACGGGTTCATTAATGCGAGCTATACCGCTTACGTTCTCTAGCTGAATGGCTATTTTTTCCATAATTTTACCTACGGCCTGACTTCCTGTGTGGTGCATAGGATAATCTGCCGGCTTGGTAACTTAAAGCCGCAATTTGGCGGCGTTATAACCCCAGGGTTTTTAATCTGTTAACAGCAGTCAAAAGGCCGACGCGCTAAAGATGATTGCCCAATGGCTTAGGGTGGTGAAAGTTCAGAGGACAACTACACTGAACCGTAGCAAGCGCCGCTTGTTGTTACTCTATAAACCCCCGAGGATCAGCGGCGAAGGAAAATAAACGTCACGGGCACCGATGATGGCTAGATGCACTCAAAACAAATCTTTCCGACAAGCGATACGTAATCTGGCTGCAACAATAGGTTTGTTGGCTGCTGGGCAAGGAACACTTACAGCTGGTGAGTTGATTTTCGACGCAGACTTTGGAAACCAGGCGGACTGGCGAAATACTGAGCGTGGTCAATCTCTCGAGTATCCAGGCAAGTCAGCCAGAGCCAGAGCTGAAGAAAATCTACCGGGTAATTTTGACTCCTATTTCACAACCGAAAAGTGGTACCCAAAGGGCCCGTATAGGGCTGCATCCACTACCGGCCCGCATCCCGTAGGTCAAATTTCGGGGGTTCAGTCCCGTAGGCTGGGGGGTAAATCCCTTCTGGTTTACGACGAGTCCTACGGTAGCAATGGCGCGTGGGGGTCAGAAGCCCAGTTAGGCAAGGATTTACAAAAAAACCACCAAGAGTTGTGGGTTGAGTTTTACATCAAATTCCAACGGGATTATGTATTACATGATGTGCGAAAAGGCTCCGGGCAGTCCATTATGAAAGTGTTCAGGGCTCGTCATGTTCCTGAGAATTATAAAGGAAAAACCCGATACGATTTTTTTGGTGTCGGCGGTAGAGCCAAATCGCCAGTGTATATGCTGGATTTCAAATCCTGGACCGTTGCAAAGAATAATTTTTCGGTAGCTCGCCTGACACCGTTTGTCCGCGGATATACCCCGCAAGAATTAATTGGCAGTGATGAGCATTATTTTTTAAAGGAATATGAAAAAGAAACTTCAATCAAGCAAGGTGGAAGAGACAGCTTCTCCTTTGCAGAAGTGTTCCAAACTGGCGAATGGGTGAAAATTAACATTTTAATTAAAATGGACTCTGCACCAGGGGCGGCAGATGGTGTTGAGGAAGTTTGGATAAATGACATTCTCGAAAAAGCCCGCTATGACATTCCTTTTCGCAGAGCTGGAGAGGGAGAGGGCGTTGGTTTTAACTGGTTTAGCATCGGTGGGAATTCTCACAACGTGCCTTTTCCTGAAGAGAATCGGTATGAACAATGGTTCGCCATTACAGATCTCAAAATATACGACGGCAAGCCGGATATCGGTAAATAGTCAAAAGTGGAATGATTATGAAGTATAATGTCAATATTAATTCATAAACATGGCGTCAGTCGCCGCAAACATTTCTTCCCAGGCAAATTCCATTAAAGGGAGTTGATCGGTGATCTCATTCTCCCTTAATGCCAGTTCTGATTTTATAGATCGAACGCCAGCGCGTACTCCTTCAAGCGAGTCTGATTTTATGTAATTTGCGCCGAAGGTAAAATACGATCGAATAGTCTTCGTATCAGAAAGTAGCATCGGTTTTCTTGCTGCAAGAGATTCATACGCACCACAATTCAATGTGAACTCCTGATTTGTTAGTATTATCGTGAAATCACAATTAAATAAATGGTCTATGTAACATCGATTGCTTACAAAGCCCAAAAGTTTTACATTCGAAGGAAGGTTTTCAATTTCTGAATGATCCAGTGCACCATCATAATTTCCTGTGACCTCAAGGCATATTTCTGGAAAATCCCTGAAGGCGGCGAACAACTCTCGGTAGGGCTCATCATCAGCAAACGTGCAAATGAAGAAAGCTGTAAGTTTCGATTTAAAAGGTCTAATTCCCAAATCGCTGGAAGGCTCTAGAATGGGTATTTTGTCTGGAAGCACAGATGAGCTTCTGGAACGATTCCTGATAAGCAGCTTCAGGTATTTATTGGTTACGATGGTGTGGTCAGCTTTTGACAAGCTGTAATTACTTAAACATCTGAAAATAAGCAATTTAAATTTATTGGAGTTACGTTGGTTTAGCTTAAAGTTCGTGTGCCCTGTGCCGATCAATAATTACTGTAAACTCGCATGATTTTTTAGAAAACAAACCAAAGCTGCAAGAACTATAGAAGGATTTTGGGCGAAGGCGTATTTCGGTTTTTCTTGTAAAATTATTTTAACAGTTTTAATTATCAGTTGAGGGTAGCGAAAAAACCCATCTTTTTCATTTTTTACAATAAAAATCTTTGCATTGAATTCGTGACTCAGCGTGATGGTTCGCCGTTGTCGTTCTCATGAGATCCATATGCGATCATTATATTGAGTGGGATTTTCCAAAATTATATCCCCCTGGGATTTCGGCATTGGCAGTTGTCATTTCCAATCGATTTAGTTTGGTATTTTCAGGCATTTATGTAAACTTATCGTTTATGGATAAATAATAATCTATGGTTTTTACTTTACAGATCATGTCCGTAGTGGGTCCAGCCTCGATACCTCTTTTTTTATTTGAAGCGATCGTTTTTAGCATTCGCTCTTTAGACCAGATGTCGGATCTTAGCGAATGTATGGTGGTTTCGAAAAAGTCCCCTGAATAAAGATGCTCGTAGTTAAACCATCCTAAATTAGGGCGATTTTTTTTCAACTTGAAAAAAATATTTTCAAAAATTATTCGTAAAATTCGTGACAACTCTTGAATAAAAATTGGCCGCTTAGCTTTCGCCAACGTAGCAGCCATGGGGAACTCTAATAAATCCGAGTTAAGTTCAGCAATGACGGCTTTTGTTAATCGATTTTGAACCCGTTGTTTAAAGGGGATATTGTAGACCAGTTTAAGAAGTTCCGGGTGGCTCAGAGGGGAATAATATCCTTGAAACGATTTTGCCATGCCTGGCTGTTTCATCATGTATTGGCGGCTGGCGTGATCATAGTTAAACTTCTCAATTGCAAAAGAAAAATCGTCAGTCTCTTTTAAGTAGTTATCCAGAGTTTCATGGATACGTTGGGTTGTGCTGGTTGCGATCTCGCCAAATATTTTATTGCCTTTGTCACTGGTGAACCAGAAGTTTTTTGGTGTGGTTAAATGTTTTTTGAGGTCGTTTATGATCTTTTCTTTTGAAGCTATTCTGGGATTTATCAGGTGTAAAGAATTAAAGGTTTTCTGAAGCCGGGTTCCTACGCTTGAAAAGCCATTGTGCCCTCCTAGCCGGGCACCTATTACGCCGCTGGCGATGGGCAGGGAAAATTTCTCTGATATCAATCTGCTGGATAAATGCCAGATTGGCCATAGGCAGTGGCCGTGAAGCTCCAGCATTTCATCGAGCAAGTCCGTGTCTATCACCATTCCTTTCACATCTTTAAAATAATGGTCCGTTCGCAGAGTGCCGGAGACTTTTTTTGCGATTGTGCATTCGCGACTGGATATATCGCCATGGGTATAGGCAACAGTGATGGGGGATTTTCGTGGGGCGAGCAGCGTACGGGAATCCCATCCTGCCGACATCATTAAAGCCATCGGGCGATAGGTCAGCATGGTGTCACTAAGAAGCTTTGCAAACGTTCTGCCATTGCTGGCTAGCGTTTCGGAGTTTGCTACCCGTGACGTGACATCAGAAACCTCCTTACTTATCTCCAACAACTGGGTGTCTATCTTTAATTTTTGGTTAGGCAGAGTTTGCTGAATATTTTCGAAAAAGGTGCTTGCTCCTAACGTATAGCCAAATGTCAGGTAGCAGTGAATCCCTTCCCAGTCGGGAAGGTCGCCTTGTTCTATCAGGTTGTCCAGCCGATTTGACAACAAAATGGTGGTATTAACATTCCGATAGTAAACAGGTTCTGCGCCCGCCAAATCTGACCTTACGATTAGCCTATTACTTTCAACAGAGTAGGTTATCGACGTTCCGTTTACGGGAGTTTCGAAATCGATACTCTCGCTGTCCTTCCTTTCACCGAAGAAGAGCTCGAAATTACCGGATTGATGGACGTGGTGGCGGACATAGAAAGGATTAACATCCATTACCTGAAGGGAAGCCTGGGAGCCGGGATTCCTTTCTTTTGTAGGCCTAGTGTCGTCGGTTCCAATGATCACCAAAAAAGAATTCGGCTTCAACATGTGTCACTCTCTCTATCCTTTGAGATGAACTCAAGGCCTGCGTTCTTGCCCCAAATAGCCTCGGCTTTCTCGAAGGGCCGAGTCAAGACTTAGCCTGTAGCGGCTATTAATGTGTGGATGACCTCTGTCAACGTGCAACTCACAGGGCGGTCCGCCAGCCCGGTAACATAAAGCTACAATTTGTAGGATAGCCTGCAAATTCGGTAACACAAAGATACATTTCTGGATGTGTGAAAAGTTAAGGCGCTATCATCTGCCACGAGCCTGGTTTACCAGGTAGCGAAGCTGCCCCCATTCTTCTGTTCTCTTAAGTAGGAACAAACCGATAATTCCAGTGCTGACTGCAGCAGTTGTAACGTGCAGGGTACCAAGTAGTAAAAATTGCACAAGATAATGACTGCCTGAAAGGTCCAATGACTGAATCATGACAACTGCCAGCGACGTTCCTGCGAGAGTTGGAATGCACAGGAATAGGAGCTTGATTAGCGAGAACGCGGTCTGCTGCTCCAGAATAAGTAGCAGCGCAATGGTCGTTGCAACCGCCAACCAGCCGCGAACCCAGGCCATAATCTCCAGACCGCCTGTGGCGGTTAGCCAAAGTATGGCAATGATCGTTGCGGTTGAAACGACATCGAACCAGAAAAGCAGCTTGACCTTTCCTTGCGCGATAATAGCATCACTCACCAGGGCAAAAAGGCAGAAGGTGAAGAAAAATAGCCCGAATGGCTCCAGTAAGGGGGAAAACTCGGACCAGCCCGGGCCAAGCAGCACACGGATAATGAGCTCCGGATACAGCATGATGAAGGCGGTTATGGGTGTGAGCACGGTTATCATCAGCGCCAAGCTTAAACGTATACGGTAAGCGAGGGCTTGGCGATCCACTTTACTTTCGGAAATGGCAGCCAGTAAAGGCTGACTCATGGGAATTATGGCTGACAGCGCTGGCAACAGGCTGACTTCCCGTACCAGGTTATAACCACCTAATTGAGCAGTTCCAAACAGGCGGGAAACCATAAGGTTGTCGATTTGCGAGCGGGTAAATCCGACTATTCCCCGTAACAGGAGCCATTGGGAAAATTGCCACTGTTGGCGGAAGTGGACGAGAGTCCAGTGGGGGCGGAAGTTATGGACGCGGTAAGATCCTATGGTGAAAACTAATCCAGAAACTAAGGTGCCCGAGATGATTGCCCAGTGGCTGGGGCTTGCGAAAGCCCAGGCGACAACTACGATAAACGAGAGTCCTTTTTGCCAAAGTGACAGCCAGAATATTGGGCGGTAATTTATCTCTCGTGCTAACAGCATCATGCCTGGGCTTTTCAGCGCCCGGAGTGGCAGTGTGATTGCTGCGACGGCTAATGCCGTCGTGAGCTCTGGCGTTTCAAAAAAGTCAGCCAGGAAGGGCGCAAGAAACAGAATCAAAACGAACATCGTGGATTTGATAACGATGTTCATGGTCCAGGCGGTGTTGAGGTCTGCTTCGGTTACTTCAGTTTTCTGAATGATGTACTGCTGGTTTCCGATTTCCACCAATAGTTCAAAGAACTGCAGAGCGATGACCACGAGAGCGACCACGCCGAAATGCTCAGGTAGCAGCAGACGGGCCAGGATCAGGGTGCTGGTAATGCCGAGGCCACGCTGCACGAGTTGCATGCCAAGTAGCAAACCAGCGCTCTTGAGAACTTTTAAGCTCGTCGTCATGCCCCGGCTGATCTATTAGACTTTGATGTAAACGTAATGTACGCCACTAAAAACTCCAAACCATAGGAATAAGCGTTACGCTCACAGCACCGGCAATCAAGCTCAACGGCACACCGATTTTCAGATAGTCTGAGAACTTATACCGCCCCGGCCCATAAACCATGAGATTGGTCTGGTAACCAAGCGGGGTTATAAAAGATGCGGATGCAGCGAACATGACCGCAACCGCAAAAGGCAACACGCTTACGTCAAGCTTCTGTGCCAGGGCCAACGCGATAGGAAACATCAGCACAGCGGCCGCATTATTGGTAATCAACTCGGTAAACATCACTGTCAATAAATACACCAGAACCAACACTTGCCACGGGGATAAATTCCCGATTCCTAATAACCCACCAACAATCCAATCCGCTGCCCCGGTCACCGTCATGGCATTGCCTAATGCAAAGGATGCCGCTATAACGACCAACACCGGTAAGTCCACACTGCGCCGGGCACGGCTCGCTGTCAGACAGCCGGAAACAATCATGCCGCCCGCTGCCAGAAACGCAGCCTCCATAATAGGCAATAAACCACTGGCGCTAGCCAACACCATCAACGCCAGAATACCCAAAGCAGTTGAAGCTTTGCGAAAGTCCGGCGGTGTTGAATCATTCAGCGCACTAACCAACAAGAAGTCGCGCCGAAAGCGATACTGTTCTACGAATTGTTGACTGGTTTCAAGTAGCAAAGTATCCCCCATACGAAAGGTGATATCACCAAGCTTACCGGGCACCCGCTGCCCCTCGCGGGCAAGGGAAAGAATCACAGCATTAAAACGGGTACGGAATCGGCTGTCGCGGATAGTCTTTTCCAGCGCGGGAAACTCCGGCCCCAGAACAACCTCCACGAGACAGCGCTGGTGATTCGCAACATCCAGTTTATGCACATTGCCATTGGCCGGCCTCAGGCCCTGGATGCGCCGCAACTCACTTGCGCACTCTGGAGCACCAATAAAATACAGTCGGTCGCCGGCTTGCAACACTCGGTCGGGCTCAACTGCGGTAATAAGCCTGCCATCACGCTCGATTTCAGCCAGATAACCATAGCTCAGCGCCCTTAGCCCGGCTTCTGCAATGGTTTTTCCGACCAAGGGCCCAGGGCTAACAACCTCAACCTCAACACCGTATTTCCGAACCTGATCCAACTCCTCTCTTATACCACCGCGGTCTGGCAACAGCTTTGAGCCAAACATGACAAGGAAAGCTCCACCGATCAGTAGCAGCGGCACGCCAACCCAGGCTAACTCGAACAACCCCAGATGGATATCAAGCTCGGACTGCAAAAGCCCGTCGATAACCAGGTTTGTGCTGGTGCCAATCAATGTACATGTTCCGCCTAGTATGGCCGCGTAACTGAGAGGCAAAAGCAGTTTCGATGGAGGTATTCCAAGCCTTTGGGCCCAGTTCTGAATAGCGGGGATGAACATGGCGACAACGGCAGTATTGTTCATAAACGCACTAAGAATACCTGTTGGTGCAATCATCCGTAACTGCGCGCCTCTAGCTGTTTGGGGATCGCCCAGCAAACGCCGTGCAATCCACTGCACCGCACCGGTCTCCTTCAAGCCAGCTGCAACCACATACAAGGTGGCAACCGTTATAACGCCTGGGTTGGCAAAACCAGCCAGGGCTTCTGGCGGAGTAAGGACACCCGTAATCAGCAGGAGAGCCAGCGCTGCCATCAGCACCAAGTCTGCCGAAAAGCGTGTCAGCATCAGGGTGGACAACACCGAGAACAGCGTTGCCAGAGTGAGAATGCCTTGCCATTCCATATAGTGCGGAGTCTCTTGTGTCGGAGCGTGGAGCGGTGATTAACCTACGATCAACTTCCGCTCGAGAAGATAATTGATCAACGATTCCACGCAATCGTCCACCGAAGAGTTGGATGTATCCAGGCTGATTTCCGGGTGGGCTGGTGTTTCATACGGCGAATCAATGCCGGTAAAATGACTAATCTCACCAGCACGCGCTTTCTTATAGAGCCCTTTAGGATCACGCTCTTCGCAAGTCGCCAGAGGTGTATCCATGTACACCTCAATAAACTCACCCGCCGGGAAAAGCTTACGCACCAGACGCCGATCACTGTTGAATGGTGAAATGAACGCACTCAATACAATCAACCCTGCATCAGCAAAGAGCTTGCTTACCTCACCAATGCGGCGGATGTTTTCCACCCGATCCTTATCGGAGAAGCCCAGGTCGCTGCACAAACCATGGCGAACGTTATCACCATCCAGCAGGAACGTATGATAACCACGCTTATGCAAGGCCACATCCAGGGCATTGGCGATGGTGGATTTTCCGGAGCCACTCAGGCCCGTAAACCACAGCAGGCAAGGCTTCTGGTTCTTGTTCTCAGCGCGCTGAGAACGGACAACTTTGTGATCGTGCCAAACAATATCGTCTGCCAAAACAGAATCCCTCTGGAATCAAACAGATTTACAGGCCCACTCGGGGTAGTTTTCGCGGATAAACCGGTTGAGGTTACGCTCTGCCTCAGTGTACTGCCGCTTCGGCAAGTCGCCCGAGCCACCCAGCGCACGCTCCACCATACCCGCTGCCACCGTTACGTTGGTAAGCCGGTCAATCAAGATGAAGGCTCCGGTGCCAGGTTGGCTCTGGTAGTTCTCCATCACCACCGGCTCAGTCAACTGCAGATCACACAAGCCGATTGCATTCAGCTCCAGCCCGCCGGCAATCTTCTTGTTGCGCTCTAGCGTGTTTATGTCGACCTCTTCCAGCACCTCATTAACAAAGCAATTGGTCACCTTTGTGCCTATTTTAATACCGTATTCACGACCGGGCACCAGCGCTTTCTCATTCATCCACACCAAGTGGGCGGCGAAGCGCTCGCCCATGGCAGGTTCCTGACCGGCATGAACCAGCAGATCCCCCCGGGAGATATCAACTTCATCTTCCAGGGTGATGGTTACTGCATCGCCCGGCCATGCGAGCTCAATCTCGCCTTCATAAGTATGAATGCCCTTTACCCGGGAACTCATGCCCGAGGGCAATACGGCTAAGGTGTCACCCTTGTGTACCACGCCACTGGCCACGGTGCCGCAGTAGCCACGGAAGTCGAGATTGGGGCGGTTCACATACTGCACGGGGAAACGGAAGTCCGTTACGTTCTGGTCTTCACGCAGTTCTACCTGCTCCAGAATGTTCATCAGAGTCTCGCCGTGGTACCAGGTCATGCTTTCGCTCCGATTAACCACGTTATCGCCGTTCAGGGCAGAGATGGGCACGTAGTAAACGTCCTTCAGGCCCAGTTGTACCGCGAGTTCCTGGTACTCTGCGCGGATTTTGTTGAACACCTCTTCGGAGTAATCCACCAGATCCATCTTGTTGATGGCGACAACGATGTGTTTCAGGCCCAGCAAACTGACAATGAAGCTGTGCCGACGGGACTGTGTAAGAACACCCTTACGGGCATCAATCATCACCACGGCGAGATTACACGTGGAGGCGCCGGTCGCCATGTTGCGGGTGTACTGCTCGTGCCCCGGGCAGTCGGCAATAATGAACTTGCGTTTGTCGGTCGAAAAATAACGATAAGCCACATCGATGGTAATACCTTGCTCACGTTCTGAGGCAAGGCCATCGACCAGCAACGCCAAATCCAGCGCTTCACCGGCGTTGCCCTGACGTTCGTTATCCATGTGAAGTGACGCAAGGTGATCTTCAAAAATCAGCTTGGAGTCGAACAACAGACGGCCTATAAGCGTTGACTTGCCATCATCTACACTGCCGCAGGTCAAAAAGCGCAGCAGGTCTTTGTTCTCGTACTGATCCAGGTACGCGAGGATATCGGATTCAATCAATTCGGATACGTGTGACATAACAATTCCTTAGAAGTATCCTTCGCGTTTTTTCTGCTCCATGGAAGCCGAAGAGTCGTGGTCAATGACACGGCCCTGACGTTCCGATGTTTTGGTCAGAAGCATTTCCTGAATAATCTCCGGCAGGGTGGCCGCCTCAGATTCTACGGCGCCCGTCAGCGGGTAGCAGCCCAGCGTACGGAAGCGGACCATCTTCATTTTGGGGGTTTCACCAGGCTCAAGCGGCATTCTCTCATCGTCCACCATAATCAGAGTGCCTTCCCGCTCCACCACCGGGCGTTCAGCAGCCAGGTACAAAGGTACAATATCGATATTTTCCAGATAGATGTATTGCCAGATATCCAGCTCAGTCCAGTTGGACAAGGGAAATACCCGGATGCTCTCTCCTTTGTTCACCTTACCGTTATATAGGTTCCAAAGTTCGGGGCGCTGGTTTTTGGGATCCCACCGATGGAACTTATCCCGGAATGAATAAACCCGCTCCTTGGCACGGGACTTCTCTTCATCACGGCGAGCACCTCCGAAAGCGGCATCAAAGCCGTACTTCTCCAGCGCCTGCTTGAGCGCCTGAGTCTTCATCACATCCGTATGCTTGGCGCTGCCATGAGTAAATGGCCCGACACCCTGCGCTACGCCTTCCTGGTTGGTGTGCACAATCAGCTTCATGCCCACCTTTTTGGCCATTTTATCCCTGAAGGTGATCATCTCCCGGAACTTCCAGGTAGTGTCCACGTGCATCAGTGGAAATGGTGGCTTGCCCGGCGCGAAGGCCTTCATCGCGAGATGCAGCATG
>TARA_R110002111_G_scaffold26359_1_pt1 | contig 16940 bp, 14 predicted proteins | sample TARA_R110002111 | Tara Oceans TARA_R110002111 (sample SAMEA4397363) | marine metagenome | biome: Polar Biome; feature: [ZZZ] marine water layer (ENVO:01000295); material: water (ENVO:00002006), including particulate matter (ENVO:01000060) such as... | depth 199 m | reverse complement strand
TTTATTTAATACTAAAATAGATGCTTTATTTTCTTTTCCTTCAAGAAAAATGGGGCTTATTTCGGTTTCAAAAGCAACAAAAAATAAGTAAAAACGATCTGCTTTACTATTAAATTGAATTGTCGCATCCCTAGAATTATAAGGAATAATAGTGTTATTAGGGTTAGGAATTTCCATTTTTAGCAAATCAAAACCTAATGTATTTCTGCTAGCGGGTATCCTATCAAGAAAAAAAACTTCATCATTAGATATTGTACTATTAAAGAAGTTGTTTCGAGGTCTTACTTTGTTAAAAAGCGGCACATACTCGTCGTTATTAGGGTTTAAAATAGCACAATTATCTGTTTTAAATTTTTGATCACCTTCTAATGCGCCAAGAAGGAGTGCCGTTTTTATACCGCCTTCTTCGGGTGATTTAAAGTTTTTAAAATGGATATCTACAGGTTCTTTAAAAACATCTAAAAAACCATTGTAAGTGGTAAAATATTTAGCACTTTCATTTTCGTTCTCATATATAACGTATAATAGCCAGCCACCAGCACAACCACCAGGCACTAAACCTTGCGCTGCTTTTACATTAGCAAGTGTATAATTTCCGCTAGGTGTTTTTGTGTTTTGAAGTATCGATGTTACATCGGCGTAACAACCGTAAGGCTTTGTATCTCCAAACTTTTCTGAGTTTGATCCATTAAAAATAATGTTGCCCTGAATAGGTTTATAATTACTGTTTGGGGTTTTAAATAACACGGTATTAAAACTTAAATCACGCTTATCATCACCTACATAAGTAATTTGTTTTCTTTTAGTTTTTAGCTTGACTATTGTTGTTTTCCCAAAATTATATGGATAAATGGCACTCCAATATAATGCAGCATATTTAATTTTTGAATTTTCTGGAATTTTTAATGTGGCCTGACTTGAGCTAAACGTTGTGTTATCATCATCAATATCAACATACCTTTGCTTCAGTAAATCATTCAATTTAGTCCCATCGTTGAAAGACTTTTTACTGTAAGCACTAACAATATTATTGCCTATTAAAGCTGAATTTCCTTTTAAATAAAACTGTTTATTTGTTTTGAAAACCACTTCTTCCTGAGCATAACAATAGTATGATAATGTTGTGGCAAATAATAAAAACAAATATCTCATAATGTTTGCTTACAGCGTCATTTAATACCCTACTTTATTTCGAACTCTTTTTAAAACACCATCAGCGATTAAAGTCGCTTTTTTAGCACCAATGGCTAAAGCAGCGTCAATTTCGTCAAGGTTATTTATAAAATAATTATAACGCTCACGTTGTGTTGCATATTTTTCAATTATTAATTCAAATAAGGCCTGTTTTGCATGACCATAACCATAACCGCCATTTTCATAATTAGCTTTCATGGTTGTTATTTCTGTATCGTTAGCTAATAAATTATAAATAGCAAAACAGTTACAAGTTTTCCAGTTTTTAGGTTCTTCAAGTGGTGTACTATCGGTTTCGATAGACATGATTTGCTTGCGTAGTTTTTTATCATCTAAAAAAATATTAATGAGGTTGTTTCTACTTTTACTCATTTTTTCACCATCAGTACCTGGGATAAGCATGGTGTTTTCTTGTATTTTCCCTTCGGGAAGCACAAAGGTTTCTCCCATTTTTGCATGAAAACGAGAGGCTACATCACGAGTCATTTCAATGTGTTGTAGTTGGTCTTTTCCGACAGGAATAATTTCTGCATCATATAATAAAATGTCAGCAGCCATAAGCATTGGGTAGCTAAATAAACCAGAGTTTACATCTTCTAATCGATCTGCTTTGTCTTTAAAACTATGCGCTAATGTTAAACGTTGATATGGAAAAAAACAACTTAGATACCAAGATAGTTCTGTAACTTGAGGAATATCACTTTGTCTGTAAAACACCGTTTTTTCAATATCTAACCCAAATGCTAACCAAGTTGCTGCAGTGGAGTATGTGTTAGCACGCAAGGTATCCGCGTCTTTAATTTGAGTGAGTGTATGTAAATTTGCAATAAATAGATAAGAATCGTTTTCTGGATTATTAGCCATATCTATGGCAGGAATAATAGCTCCTAAAAGATTTCCTAAATGTGGTGTCCCTGTACTTTGTATGCCTGTAAGTATGCGTGCCATAAATTTTGTATAAAGCGCAAATTTAAAGATAAGTTATGCAATAAAAAAAAGTGGCTAATGCCACTTTTTATAAAAAGTGAAAATAAATTATTTTTTGAATAGACTTGCAACAAATAATATCACTGAAGCACCAATTGCACCTGTTAAAATATCACCTATTACACCACTTAGAAGCGATATGCCGAGTGTGGCAAATAGCCAATTACCAACAATACCACCAATAATACCAATAACAATGTTTAATAGTAATCCGAAACCGCCCCCTTTCATTAGCTTTCCAGCTAACCAACCAGCAATTGCACCAATTAATAATGAATAAAGTAAACTCATAATTCTATAATTTTAAAGTTATTATTGTTTTAAAGATAATCAAATTATAATAGTATTTTTGAATCACATGAAAATTGTAAAACGTATATTTTGGATACTTTACCGCATTTGGTTCTACATACTTGTGGCATTACCAATACTTATCCTGTTTCCTATGCTTTTAATTTCAATTTCAAAAGAATCATGGTATCCGTTCTTTTTTAAAATTGCGCGGGTTTGGGCAAAGATTATTTTAATTGGGATGGGTTTTAATTATAGAATTAAACGCGAGCAAACACCAGAAAAAGATAAAAGTTACATGTTTATTGCCAACCATACATCAATGGCAGATATTATGCTGATGCTAGTATCGGTTAAAAATCCCTTTGTTTTTGTAGGGAAACAGGAGTTAGCTAAAATTCCCCTTTTCGGATTTTTTTATAAGCGTACGTGTATTTTAGTAGACAGAAGTTCTGCTAAAAGTAGGCAAGCTGTTTTTTTGAGAGCACAAAGAAGATTAAAAACAGGCGTTAGTATTTGTATTTTTCCTGAAGGTGGTGTGCCAGAAGAGCATATTATGTTAGATGAATTTAAAGATGGTGCTTTTAGGCTGGCGATAAACCACCAAATACCCATTGTGCCAATTACATTTGCTGATAATAAAAGACGATTTTCTTATACCTTTTTTAGTGGAAGCCCTGGTAAAATGCGAGTTAAAATCCATGAATTTTTATCGACTAAAGGGTTGACTGTTGATGATACACGGATTTTAAATACTACGGCAAGAGCTATTATTTTAAATCAATTACAAGTATTTAATAAATAAAAAACTGCTCTCGGGGGAGAGCAGTTTTTTTTTCGATATTAATTTCCGAGCTTAATGAAAATTAATATCCAGATCTAACCAAAAACCTAAAATTTAATGGCGAATCCTGTATAAACCCCTATAAAGAAAGGTTTAAAATCGCCAGATGTATTATTAAACGTATTTATTTGATATTTAAACATAGGCTCTAAATTCAAGTCTATTTTTTTAGATACTTGATAGTTTAAACCCAAACCAAAATTAGCACTGTAACTTACGTTATTTATATTGGTAGCCTCACCTAAAAAGGTTCTCGCACTGCCTTCGGATTCCGAAAATATTTTGTTATCGCTTAAAAAGAATGAACTAAACCCACCAATAACATTAATTCCCAATTTTTTATCTAAAAGGGTGTATTGAATTTCTAGAGGCACTTCGATGTATCCTAAAGATTGATTGATAGACGTATTAGAAGCGAAAGATTCTGGACCACTATTTGAGTTAAAACCAGCGCCACTAATAATAGAAATAGTTTCTCCATTTCCATTTGTTAATGCATCTGCTGCCGAGTTATTATTTGTACTAACATCAACATTTCTTAAAACACTAGAACTACTTACACCAACGGATTGAAATACAACCACATTATTAGTATTATAACCCAAATTAACGCGGTTAATACCAGAGCGAATACTTAATTTTTTATTTACCGCATAACTCGCAGAAATACCATAACTCATATTAACATCGCCTGTTTTTGAGTTACTATTAAACTGCGGATCTATAGAAGAGCCTTCACCTAAAGTATTAAAATAAACAGGTGCAGCATTTGGGGCGATACTCCACCTGTTCAATTTCTCTTTTTCAGTAATATCTTTGGTTTTATCTATAGCATCTTCTATAGTTAGCGTGTTTTTAGCTAAAGATTCTGTTTTTTCTTTGGCTTTTGAAGCTTCATTTTGAGCTATAGCTGAATTGTTTTTTGAAATATTGTTTAAAATGGTTTCAGCTTTATTTTTATCAATTAAAACGTCGTTTTCTTTATTTTGAACAGCTTTTTTGTTTTCCTCTTTTGAATTTGAAGCAATTGCAGTTTTATCTTCAAGTTTTAATATGGAATTAGAGTCTTTTGATTTTTTATCAGAAGGTAAATAGTCGCTAATTTTACTTTCGTTTATATTTTTTGAGGCTGCTGTTTCAGCAATTGAAGTCGCTTTTGATGTATTAATGTTGTTATTTAATAAGTTTTCAGATGTTTTTTGATTTCTATTATCTTTAGAATTAGCATTTACAATAGCGCCATCAACGTTATTCAGCTTGTTGTCTTTTAAAGTATTATTATTTGTAACAGCTTCATTAGTTTTATTTAACTCATTAAACCCGTTAGGTTTTTCAACTTGGTCTTTCAAAGCATCTGTAGCCTTATTTTCTGTATCAACAATTTGATTCGTTTGTGGTTCATTGTCGTTATTAAAATAATTAATTCCAACAGTTAGAAGCAGTAGCAATAAAGCTGCAACACCAGCATAACGCCACCAAATAGGAATAACTCTGCGCTTTTTCTTTTTTTGGTTTAGTTGTGCTTCAATATTTTTCCAAACAGCATCGCTAGGCGTGGCTTCAAAATCTTTGAAGCTTTCCTGAAATAATCTGTCTATATGTTTTTTATCTGGCATTATAAAGATTGTAAACTTTGTGTTGTTTTATAATTTTCAATAGTTTGTTTCAAAATTTGTCTAGCCCGAGCTAAATTAGATTTTGATGTTCCTAAATTTATTTTTAACATGGCTGCTATTTCTTTATGCGAATAGCCATCAAGCACATAAAGGTTAAAAACCAATCGGTATCTATCTGGTAATTCTTGAATGATTTTTAATAGGTAATCGATGGAAATGTTATCCTCATCAACTTCTACTTCAACATCTTCAATAGCATCTTCATTTATTATATCAAAAACTTTTTCGTTTCTGTAGCGTTGTAAAACCGTATTTACGGTAATCCGTTTTAGCCAACCTTCAAAAGAACCTTTATTTTTATATTGCTCAATTTTGTTGAAAATGGTTAAAAAAGCGTCTTGCAAATTATCTTCAGCTTCTACATAGTTTCGCGAATACTTTAAGCAAACAGAAAATAGCTTACTCGAAAAGAGTTTGTATAATTCTCCTTGTGCTTTAGTATCATTAATTTTACAATTTTCTATGAGTTGATTTAAACTCAAATTAAACACGTATTAATTAATAATTTAAACTATTCTACAACAGGCACTTCTAAAATTAAGTATTGATCTTCGTTATTAGCATCTTCTCCTTGCCAAAACTTAAAGATATATGAACCATTGCTAGTTACCATAAAATTAAAGGTTGCTTCTACCAAATTTTCTTCTAAACTCTCACAGTTGTTTTGTTCAAAAACATAGTTTACAGGAGCTACCGTACGCTCGTTGTTTTCTTTTAAATAATAAAACTCCCTAAATGAATGACATGTAGAAGGTCTAAAATAAGACACAGTTATGGGGTATGTTTCTCCTAATACAAATTCATCTGGAATGTCCACGCTTTCAACCGGTAAAATCTCAAAACTATAATTTGTACTATCATCGTCCAAGCTACATGAGGCAAATAACACCAGCGTTAAGCAAAGTACAAGCAATCTTTTCATAATAAATAATTTTTCTTTTTAAATACATGTTTGCCTTTACTAGATGCATTTATAATGGAAAGGTTGCGTGTAAAACTAAAAAATCCCGAAGAATCGGGATTTTTTAGTTTTTGTTTTAAATTTTAATGGCGGCTTTTATTTTTGCCTCGAGTTCGTCAAAAAGTTCGGGGTTATCTTTTATTATAGCTTTAACGGCATCTCTTCCTTGCCCTAGTTTAGTGTCATCATAACTAAACCATGAGCCACTTTTTTTAACAATTTCAAGTTCTACAGCAACATCCAATATTTCTCCAACTTTACTTACGCCTTCACCATACATAATGTCAAACTCTGCCATTTTAAAAGGCGGCGCTACTTTATTTTTAACCACTTTAACTCTGGTTTTGTTACCTAAAACATTACCGTTACTATCTTTAATTTGAGTTGACCGACGAATGTCTAATCGAACAGAAGCATAAAATTTCAAAGCATTACCTCCAGTTGTGGTTTCTGGGTTACCAAACATAACACCAATTTTTTCACGCAATTGGTTAATGAATATTACAGTACAATTTGTTTTACTTATTGAGCCTGTAAGTTTTCTTAAAGCTTGAGACATTAAACGCGCATGCAAGCCCATTTTAGAATCACCCATTTCGCCTTCTATTTCACTTTTTGGAGTAAGTGCCGCAACAGAATCGATAACAACAATATCAATTGCGCCAGAACGAATTAAATTATCGGTAATTTCTAAAGCTTGTTCACCATTATCTGGTTGCGAAATAATTAGGTTATCAATATCTACACCTAATTTTCCAGCATAAAATCGATCAAAAGCATGTTCAGCATCAATAAAAGCAGCAATGCCTCCAGCTTTTTGTGCTTCGGCTATAGCATGTAATGTTAAGGTTGTTTTTCCTGAAGATTCTGGACCATAAATTTCTACGACTCTACCACGCGGATAGCCTCCAACGCCTAAAGCAATATCTAAACCTAAAGAGCCCGATGGAATAGCGTCAACATCAACCACTGCTTGGTCGCTCATTTTCATTACGGTGCCTTTACCGTAGGCTTTGTCTAGTTTATCTAATGTAAGTTGGAGTGCTTTTAATTTCGCTTCTTTTTCGTTGCTCATTTATATAATTTTTTATCTGAAATAATTCATGCTAAAATACTACATCTTTTAGCATGATACAATAATAGTTTTCAACATAAATTTGGAGTTTTAAAAATATTTGTTCAATATATTTTCAAAATAAAATATATTAGTACGCAACCTTTTTGAACTTTTAGCATCTATTAAATGAAAAGGAAAATTTTATGCTATGAAATTTACCAAAGAGTATTGATAAACGACTAACTCAAACTCAACTAAAAGCACTTAAAACTATGGTTTAGGTGCTTTTTTTATGCAATAAATTGCGCTGTTCCTTTAAAATTGTACTTTTGTGTTTTAATAAAAATCTTTAACCTTAAAAAATTAGTATAGCATGCAACTGTACAATAAATTAAGCGCAAAAGAAAGAGCAGAATTAATCGAAAAAGCAGGCAAAGATCGATTAACACTTTCTTTTTATCAGTACGCCAAAATTGCCAATCCTCAAGAATTTAGAGACGATTTATTTTTAACCTGGGACGCTTTAGATGTTCTTGGTAGAATTTATGTTGCTCACGAAGGTATAAATGGGCAGTTATCACTTCCTGCTGATCGTTTCAACGCATTTAAAACGCATTTAGACACCATCCGTTTTTTAAAAGGCATCCGTTTAAATATTGCTGTAGAACAAGATAACATGTCCTTTTTAAAGTTAAAAGTAAAAGTGCGAGATAAAATTGTTGCCGATGGTTTAAACGATACCTCTTTTGATGTTACAAACAAAGGCATTCATGTTGATGCCGAAAAGTTTAATGAACTTATTGAAGATGAAAAAACCGTTTTGGTTGATATGCGAAACCACTACGAAAGCGAGATTGGGCATTTTAAAAATGCCGTAACGCCTGATGTTGATACTTTTAGAGAATCCTTAGATATTATTGAAGATGATTTAAAAGCGCACAAGGAAGATAAAAATTTGGTTATGTATTGCACAGGTGGTATTCGTTGCGAAAAAGCTAGTGCATATTTTAAACATAAAGGATTTAAAAACGTGTACCAGTTGGAAGGTGGCATTATTGAATATACCCGACAAATAAAAGCTCAAAGCCTTGAGAATAAATTTATAGGAAAGAACTTTGTATTTGATGAACGACGTGCCGAAAAAATTAGCGAAGACATCATTGCAAAATGCCACCAATGTGGTGCGCCAGCAGATATTCACACCAATTGTGCTAATGATGCTTGCCACTTGCTTTTCATTCAATGTGAACATTGTAAAGAAGCCATGAACAATTGTTGCTCAACAAATTGTAAAGACATACACGCTCTACCTTTTGAAGAACAAAAAGAACTCCGCAAAGGCCAAGGAAATAGTAACGATATTTTCAAAAAAGGACGTGCAGACTACTTGCCGTATAAAAAAGATTTGAGAAATATTTTTGAGGTATTTAAGAAAAAGGAGATTTAAAAAGATTACTAAAAATCTTCCTTTTTAAGTCAGCATAATAATCTTATCTTTACATCGATAAGATTTTTGAAGCTCGTTTTCAAAACGCTACTTATCTCCTTATTCTCATGAAAATGAGGATTTAAAAATATTTATTAACCTTCTTCCGTTAAAATTTTAGTTTTAATCGGAATCAATATATACAAAATATGGCTTGCGCAAGTTGCTCAACTAAAGACGGCTCACCAAAAGGCTGCAAAAATAATGGTACTTGTGGTACAGATAGTTGTAATAAGCTAACCGTTTTCGATTGGTTAGCAAACATGTCGCTTCCCAACGGAGAAAAGCCTTTTAATTGGGTTGAAGTTCGATATAAAAACGGTAGAAAAGAATACTACCATAACACTGAAAATTTAACATTAAGTATTGGCGATATTGTAGCTACACAAGCGCAATCTGGTCATGATATTGGTATGGTAACCCTTACTGGGGAATTGGTACGCGTGCAAATGAAACGCAAAAACATTTCAGAAAAACCAGAAGATGTTTTAAAAATATACAGAAAAGCAAGTCAGAAAGATATAGACATTTGGCAAACAGCACGCGATAAAGAAGACCCTATGAAGGTTAAAGCGAGACAATTTGCTATCGATTTAAGACTTCAAATGAAGATCTCTGATATCGAATTTCAAGGCGACGCCAGTAAAGCAACTTTCTATTACACAGCTGAAGAACGCGTTGATTTTCGTGAGCTTATAAAAGTATTTGCTCGTGAGTTTAGAACACGTATTGAAATGAAACAAGTTGGTTTTCGTCAAGAAGCTGCAAGACTTGGCGGCATTGGTTCTTGTGGGCGTGAGTTGTGTTGTTCTACTTGGTTAACAGATTTTCGTTCGGTAAGTACTTCAGCTGCACGTTACCAACAGCTATCTTTAAATCCTCAAAAATTAGCTGGTCAATGTGGAAAACTGAAATGCTGTTTGAATTACGAGTTAGATTCCTATTTAGATGCGCTTAAAAGCTTCCCTAAAACAGACGTTAAACTTAAAACTGAAAAGGGAACAGCGGTCTGCCAAAAAACAGATATTTTTAAAGGCCACATGTGGTATGCTTACGAAGGCGAGTGGATGAATTGGCATAAAATAACTACAGCCCAAGCCAATGAAATTATTGATGCTAACAAAAAAAATGTAAAAATCGCGAGTCTTGAAGAATTCGCTTTAGACCTTGTAGAAGATACTAAAACAGAGTTTGAAAACGTTGTAGGGCAAGATAGTTTAACTCGCTTTGATAGTCCAAAACGTAATAATAAACGTAGAAATAATAAAAGAAAAGGAAGTCAGGGAAATAGAAATAAGGCATCAAATAACACTAATGCAAATTCAAAAAACAACCCAAACCAAAACAATAGAAATAAAAACAATAAAAGAAAGCCAAAACCTCAAAACAGTAAAAATGCTGCGAAATAATTTAGTATTGTTTTTTCTAATGGTTTCTTTTTTGGTTGTGTCTTGCGATTCAAATCAGGTTTTCGATGTCTACAAATCGGTTCCAGATTCATGGCATAAAGATGAAATTATTACTTTTAAAGTAAATCCGCCAGATTCAATAAACAACTATAATTTATTTTTAAACTTAAGAAACACAAATGCTTACAAATACAATAATTTATTTTTAATTGTTGAAATGGTTTATCCTCATGGTAAAACTATAAAAGATACTCTAGAATATAAAATGGCAGATCCCACAGGAAAACTTTTAGGAACTGGACTAACCGATGTAAAAGAAAACAAATTGTGGTATAAAGGGCATGAAGCGCCTTTTATTTTTGAAGAAACTGGCGAGTATACCGTAAATATACAGCAGGCTATGCGGGAAAATGGAAAAGTAAATGGCGTTGTAGAACTTGAAGGCATTACCGATATTGGTTTTAGAATAGAAAACCCAATTAAATAGATTAGATAACTTTAAATACTTAAGGCGTTTACAACTTAAGACACTTAAAAATGGCAAAAACAAAAAAAGAAACAAATACAGTTCAAGATTTTTCTAAATATATCCGTTGGTTTTGGATGTTTTTTTTGGGCGGTATACTTTCTGTTATTCTTATATTTTTACTAGCTTCTTGGGGCGTATTTGGCGAACTTCCAGATTACACAGTATTAGAAAACCCTAAAACAAATTTAGCCGCTGAAATTATTTCATCAGATTCTAAAACTATTGGTAAGTTTTATTTAAACGATAATAGAACACCAGTAAGTTTTGATCAACTTCCAGACCATTTAGTTGACGCTTTAATTGCAACTGAGGATGCTCGTTTTCATAGCCATTCAGGTATTGATGCAAGAGGAACGCTTCGAGCTATTTTTAAGTTGGGTAGCGGAGGTGGAGCAAGCACAATTTCACAACAATTAGCAAAACAACTTTTTACAAAACAAGTTTCAAGCAGTAAATTTCAGCGTGCGTTTCAAAAAGTAAAAGAATGGATTATTGCTATTAAATTAGAGCGTCAATACACCAAAGAAGAAGTTATAGCACAATACTTTAATATCTACGATTTTTTAAATAATGCAGATGGTATTCGTAGTGCTGCAAGAATTTATTTTGGAAAAGAACCTAAAGATCTAGATTTAAAAGAATCGGCGATGTTGGTTGGGATGTTCAAAAATTCCGCACTTTATAACCCAAGACGAAATCCCGAAGGTGTTAAAAATAGACGAAATGTAGTATTGGCTCAAATGTATAAATATGATTATATAGATGAAAAACTAAAAGATTCGCTTCAAAAAACCGACTTAGATTTAAATTATTCTCCAGAGTCGCATCGAGAAGGTATGGCGACTTATTTTAGAGGCTATTTGGATAGTTTTATGAAAGATTGGATAAAAGATAATCCAAAACCAGACGGTACTAAATGGAATTTATATAACGACGGATTAAAGATTTATACCACCATTGATTCTCGTATGCAGCAATATGCCGAAGATGCTGTACAACAACACATGCCAAGGTTACAAGCAGAGTTTTTTCATCAAAATACTCCAAAACGTAATCCAACAGCACCGTTTTTAGAGTTAGAGCAATCAGAAATTAGGGATTTATTAAACCGTTCTATGAAACAATCAGAGCGTTGGAGAAAAATGAAATACGATTTAAAAAAATCTGATAAAGAAATTATAGCGTCTTTTGATAAACCAATACAAATGACTGTTTTTGCTTGGGAAGATGGTAAAGCCTCAGAGGTAGATACTATTATGAAACCGATGGATTCTATGCGGTATTATAAATCGTTTTTACGTACAGGAATGATGTCCATGGATCCACAAACTGGTCATGTTAAAGCGTGGGTTGGTGGTATTAATTACAGGCATTTTCAATATGATATGGTAAAACAAGGAAAACGTCAAGTAGGTTCAACGTTTAAGCCATTTGTTTACGCTACAGCCATAGACCAATTGCATTACTCGCCGTGTGATATATTTCCTGATACCCCTTTTTGTATTGAAGCTAATAAGTTTGGAAATCCAGAAGAATGGTGCCCTCAAAATTCTAATGGTGAAAATGATTATGGTGGTACAAGGACTTTAAAAAATGCATTAGCTAATTCGGTAAATACCACAACAGCAAGATTAATAGATAAAGTAGGGCCACAACCCGTAGTGGATTTGGCAAAAAGGTTAGGAATAGAATCTGAAATACTAGCAGTACCTGCTATAGCTCTTGGCGTAGCAGATATAAGTGTTTACGAAATGGTTGGTGCCTATTCAGCTTTTGCAAACCAAGGCGTTTATACCAAACCAGTAATGGTTACAACCATACAAGATAAAAACGGTACTATTCTATATCAGTTTAAACCAGAAACAAGAGATGTACTAAGTGAAGAAACTGCCTATGTAACTGTAAAATTAATGGAAGGCGTTACTCAAATGGGATCAGGTGTAAGACTAAGAGGCAAAGGAGCAGATTCTTATAGAGCGGATTACCGAGAAATTGTTACAGGTTACCCTTATGAATTTACAAACCCAATAGCAGGAAAAACAGGAACCACACAAAACCAAAGTGACGGATGGTTTATGGGTATGGTGCCAAATTTAGTTACCGGTGTTTGGGTTGGTGGCGAAGAAAGAGCGGTACATTTTCCTAGTATTACTTACGGACAGGGAGCTGCTATGGCTTTACCTATTTGGGGTGTTTATATGAAGAGCTGTTATGCTGATGAAACGCTGAATATTTCAAAGGAAGAGTTTGAAGCACCAACAGAATTGTCTATTAATGTTGATTGTTCTGAAGTTATAGAAACTAATACTGATGACACAACTAATGAAACACCCGACGATTTAGATTTTTAAAACTAAAAAATAGAATTCTATATTTAAACCATCTTTTAAAGGATGGTTTTTTATTTGTTATTATATTCTTCGTAAATTTATAAGGATAAAAATAAATTATAATGATTAATAAAAAAGTTGCAAATGTTAAAGAAGCACTCAATGGCGTTTCAGACAACATGACCTTTATGCTCGGTGGATTTGGCCTTAGTGGCATTCCAGAAAATGCCATAGCAGAATTGGTTAAACTTGGTGTAAAAAACCTAACCTGTATCTCTAATAATGCTGGAGTTGATGATTTTGGGCTGGGATTATTACTTCAAAAAAAGCAAATCAAGAAAATGATTTCGTCCTATGTGGGCGAAAATGATGAATTTGAACGCCAAATGCTTTCAGGGGAATTAGATGTAGAACTTATTCCACAAGGTACTTTGGCAGAACGTTGTCGGGCAGCACAAGCTGGTTTTCCAGCAATTTACACACCCGCAGGTTACGGAACTGAAGTAGCCGAAGGTAAAGAAACCAGAGAATTTGATGGTAAAATGTATGTTTTAGAACATGCCTTTAAAGCAGATTTTGCTTTTGTAAAAGCATGGAAAGGTGATGCAGCTGGAAATTTACTGTTTAAAGGTACTGCCAGAAATTTTAATCCGAATATGTGTGGTGCAGCAAAAATTACGGTAGCTGAGGTTGAAGAAATGGTTCCACTAGGTGAGTTAGATCCGAACCAAATTCATATTCCTGGGATATTTGTACAACGCATTTTTCAAGGTAAAGTTTACGAAAAACGAATTGAACAACGAACTGTGAGACAGAGAAGTTAAAAAGTTATAAGTGCCTAAAATGCTCTTAAGTTAACAAAGCGTTTGAGTGGTCAACTTATAACTTTAAATACTTAATAACTTATAACTTAGAGAAATGTTAGATAAAAACGGAATAGCAAAACGCATTGCAAAAGAAGTTCAAGACGGCTACTATGTAAATTTAGGAATAGGCATTCCAACCTTAGTTGCAAATTATGTTCGTAACGATATTGAAGTAGAATTTCAAAGTGAAAATGGTGTTTTAGGAATGGGACCTTTTCCTTTTGAAGGCGAAGAAGATGCCGATGTTATTAACGCAGGTAAACAAACTATTACTACATTGCCAGGAGCTAGTTTTTTTGATTCGGCAATGAGTTTCTCAATGATTCGTGGTAAACATGTAGATTTAACGATTTTAGGCGCTATGGAAGTCTCTGAAAGCGGTGACATAGCCAATTGGAAAATCCCAGGAAAAATGGTAAAAGGTATGGGAGGTGCTATGGATTTAGTAGCTAGTGCCGAAAATATAATTGTTGCTATGATGCATACCAATAAAGCTGGAGAATCTAAATTATTGAAACAATGCTCATTACCACTTACTGGTGTAGGTTGTGTAAAAAAAATAGTGACAAATCTGGCTGTTATTGAAGTTACAGAAAAAGGATTTAAGCTTTTAGAACGTGCTCCAGGTATTTCGGTTGAAGCCATTAAAAAAGCCACAAAAGGGGCGCTTATTATTGAAGGCGATATTCCAGAAATGAACATTTAGAATTAAATCGATGAAGTGTTAAATTAAAACGCATTTCATCGATTTTTTATGTTTTTAATCTGATTTATCCAAAAATGTATTCTATATTAGCAGTCCCTAAAATAACCAAATAATTATAAATTAACCCAAATCTACCGTAAACTTTAATACTTATGAATCTTGCAACAAATCTACCTGAACTACCTACAAATGACGAAAGCAAATTCAAAGAAACTTTAAAACAAAATTTACAGTTTTTTAAAAGCTTAGTTTATTTAACTAAAAAAATATTTATGTTTTAAATTATTACATAATATTTTTAAGATTTAGAACCTGTGTATCAATGAAACACAGGTTTTTTTATTGTTTTAATACGAATCTTGAAAGTATAAATTTATCTCTGTGTAGTTACTTTTATTTAGACTTAATCTAATGTTATCCAGCGCGTTAGGGGGGTTTTAAAAAAGCTTTTTCAGCTTCATTATCTTTTTTGCAATGAGATTTTCGAGAAACTTTGAGCTTTGTACAGAAATGTTGTATCAGATACTCACGGATACGCTGGTATTTTACCTCTACTCATATTGATCAACTACCCATTGTTGAGCATCCCAATACCCCAAAAAGGGATTGTGCGGGTCATTTACCCTCTGCTCAAGGCCTTTGTGAATTTCACTACTTATGATTTTTGACTCCTTTTTTTTGGGTTTGTCGGTCAGCATCAAAATAACACCTCCTGTTTTGTAGTTCGCCAACCACCTCTCCATTGTTCTAATGTGCACCGACAAATAATCAGCAAGCTTCTGGCGGCGTATCAAACCTTTCGGCTTTAAGGTCGATAAGACATTTAACACGCTTTTCCGATCTCAGGTTTTTCTGCTTTGATGGGAATTGCTTTACTTCTTACAATGCTTCTGTAAGCTCTAAAGAGGCTCGCTTTCCCATATACAAATATATACGGCAATACATAACTAAAATGACATTATTGCAATGGCACATAACCTTAAAAAGTATAATTTAACAATGTAGACTAACTTTCCCTTTTTTGTATTGATGTCATTTAAACCTAATTTTTTAAAATATTAAACAGGTTCAAATTTAACCCCAAAAAAAAATCGCCTAAAAATTACTTTTTAGACGACCTCTTTCAATTTTTAAAAATTTATGTATTATATTATTTCAGTTTAAAACTTAATCTTGCAAAAAGAAAACGCCCGCCAATTCCAAATTGTTGTGAACGACGAGACCAATCAAAGCGTCCGCTACTTCTGTTCGCTTCAATAGCTCTATCTGGATAAACATCTAATAAGTTATTAGCACCAACTGTTAGTGTTAAACTCTCAGAAGCTTTATAACCTAAAGACAAATCAGTAACTAATTTTGAACCAAAAACTTGTTGATTAGCAACACTATTTGTAGCTTCTGAAACTTCACCAAACCAAGCATTTCTTAAAAATACGTTCCATTTACCAGTAGTTAAGTTATTAGATAAAATCATTTTTGTACGTGGCACAGCTTCTTCAAGATAAATTCTACTATCTTCTGGGAAATAAGTATCAACTAAACCAGCATTCTCAAGTACTTCAGAAGATTTTATATTCCCTACTTGCCTTGTTTGCGAAAACGTTCCGGCTAAATCCGATTTCAACCTTGAATTCGTTCCAATATCAGCTTTATGTGTTATTACAATATCTATACCTTTTGATTCGGTATCAATGGCGTTTGCGAAAAATGAAGCTGCAGAAGCATTAGCTTGTGATAGCAAATTATCTAATTCAGTTCCTGTTCCTGGACCTCTAAATTGACCCGTGTAAACTACTCTATCATCAATAGCTACAAAATACCCATCAACGGTGAACGTTAAATTGGCATCTGGCATTTTAGCCGTAAAGCCTAAACTTACACTTTTTGAAGTTTCTTGCTTAAGTTCAGGAATCCCTAACAATTTCGCAGCTCTACTATCATTAGAAAACGTTCCAACTTCAACTGGAATGCCATCTTGAAAAATCGTAGATGTTGAATTAAAATTTAATTGATGTAAAGAAGGTGCTCTAAAACCTGTGTTTAATGCCCCTCGAATATTTACATTTTCACTAGCTTTTAGACGAGTTGCTAATTTGAAATTGATTGTTGATCCGAAATCTGAATAGTTTTCAAAACGTGTAGCAAAACTCATTAAAAATGTTTCAGAGAAATCTGCCTCTAAATCTACATAACCAGCGATACTGCTTCTATCTCTTGATAATTCATTAGCTGGACTAAACCCAGGAAATACTTGAGAACCACCTGGTCTTCCTCTTCCGAAGAAATCGACGGAAGGGCTCTGAGTTGGTAAGGTAATTAACTCTCCTGCTTGTGTGTATTGGCCATAAGACGCTTCTTCACCTGCAACAATTTGATAATTTTCCAAACGGTATTCTGCTCCAAAAGCCACATTTAAGCCACTAAACGTATCATCGAAAAATTGATTTACATCTAAATTTACTGTATTTTGACTAAAGTTAAAACCTCCTGCATCAAACGTAGTAGGTGATGCATTTTGGCGTGATGCGTTAAATGTATTTCCTATAGTATATAAAAATCCATTTTTACCCCAAGAATTACTTAAATCAATATTCCAATCATTTA
>TARA_R110002111_G_scaffold83036_6_pt1 | contig 17019 bp, 24 predicted proteins | sample TARA_R110002111 | Tara Oceans TARA_R110002111 (sample SAMEA4397363) | marine metagenome | biome: Polar Biome; feature: [ZZZ] marine water layer (ENVO:01000295); material: water (ENVO:00002006), including particulate matter (ENVO:01000060) such as... | depth 199 m | reverse complement strand
TTCATAAACGAAATTTAATACTTTTGTGCGTAACATCAGTTAATAATTAATATAAAACCAACAACATTTGATGACTGAAAATTCAGGGGAATTGGATAATTATTTAGACAATCACTACATACATAGAAGTAATTGGTTAAGAGCAGCTGTTCTTGGAGCTAATGATGGCATTTTATCTACTGCAAGTATTGCCATTGGTGTTGCCGCTGCAAGCGATTTAAGAGAACCTGTTATTTTAGCAACTTTAGCAGGATTGGTCGCTGGCGCACTATCAATGGCAGCTGGAGAATATGTTTCGGTAAGTTCTCAAACTGATGTTGAAAACGCAGACATTGAAAGAGAGAAAATTGAATTAGAAGACATGCCAGAAATTGAATTACAACGACTGGCAGAAATTTATGAAAATAGAGGCCTTAAAAAAGAAACTGCTTTAATGGTTGCAAAAGAACTAACTGAAAAAGATGCTTTAGCAGCTCACATTCGAGATGAACTAGGCATAAATGAAATAAGTCAAGCAAAACCTATACAAGCTGCAATGGCTTCAGGAGCTGCTTTTACAGTAGGTGGATTACTTCCTTTTCTAGTCGTGCTCTTTCTTCCTCTAAACAGTATGGAATATGCGCTTTATGGTTCTGCATTATTCTTTCTTATAATTCTAGGCACCTTAGCCGCCAAAACAGGCGGTTCAAGCATTAGAAAAGCTATTTTAAGAATTACGTTTTGGGGAACCGTTGCCATGGGTCTAACTGCTATAGTTGGTTATTTGTTCAATGCAAGTGTTGGATAAAAAATCACACACAGTGAAGAAATTTACAATTACCTGGTTATTCTAGGCTTTAGTTAGCAAATTAAATTTTTTAATATTTAAAAATACAAAAATGAAAAAAAAGATATTTAGTAATCCCATAGACAAAAACATTAAAGGGATTAAAAATCACAAAAAAATAGCTTCCCATTTACAAGCTGCTGCAAAACACCATCTAGAAGCAGCTGCGCATCACCAAGAAGGAAACCACCAAAAAGCAGCGCAAAGTACAATAGCGGCACATGGTAATTTTAACCTTGCCAATAAAGCTCAAAAAAAAGACATTAAACAACATGCCATAAATGGTTAATTCAGTACAGTATTTATTAAAATTCATATAAAATGGAATCTAAAAACAACTTAAATGACGATATACGCTTGACTACCTTAAAAATTCAAGAAGACTATCCAGAATTGATTAAATACATCAATGAAATACCGAGCGACTTACTATCCGAATTGGAAAAAGGAGTAAATAACAAAACACTAAAAGGCTATTTAGATTCTCTAAACACCTTAATAGAAACTTATGCAAAAGCGCATTAAAAAACTATAAAACATGACCATTCAAATAAATACTGACAAAACTATTACTGGAGAAAAAAGAAGTAGCGATTTTTTTAGGTCTCAAATTGACGAAGCACTACAAAGGTTTGAATCTCATATTACCAGAATAGAGGTACACTTAAAAGATGAGAAAGGAAACAAGGACGGATTTAATAATATCTCATGCCTACTAGAAGCCAGACTTGAAGGTAGGCAACCTATTGCGATCAATAATCACGCAGACACAATAGATTTTGCCGTAACAGGTGCTATTGAAAAAACAAAAACGGCTGTAGAAACCATTCTTGGAAAAATCCAAAAACATTAATATTTAGAAAAATGAAAACACAAAAAAACTTAGGTATTTGGATGGATCATTCAACTGCCAATTTAATTGATTTAGATGTCAAGAAAAACAAGCCTTCTATTGCATCAAAATTCACGTCAGAAATAAAAGAAGACGCTTTGAATAGAAGTGAAAGTCTGATGCATAACAAAAGACAGCAAATGAATGAAAAATTTTATAAAAAAATTGGATCTGAAATTTTAAAATACAACCATGTGCTTTTATTTGGACCAACAAACGCAAAAGTAGAATTACATAATTATTTGAATAAAGATTTACATTTCGCGACTATCAAAATTGATACAAAATCAGCAGATAATATGACATATAATGAACAGGTTGCTTTTGTAAAAAAGCATTTTAACCTTCTTTAGAATCATTGATACAACAAATCAATTAAGTAATTCCTAGCGCTAGCATACCCTGAAAATTACTGCTGAATTTTTAGAATGATGTGTACTTGGTTTATCTATTTTGGTTTCCCTTAACAAAAAAAGGTACATATCGTTTATCAAATAACGATTGCTTTTTTTCCATCCAAAGAAGTTGGTAGTTCAAAAACCTCTAATTCAAAACTAGACATTGCGGATAAAAGATGGTCAAAAATATCGGCCATAATGTATTCATAATTTTCCCACCGCTTATCGGCGCTAAACGCATAGATTTCCAAAGAAATGCCTTGTGGCGTTGGTTCTAGTTGTCGAACCATCATGGTCATAGTCTTATTGATGGCGGTGTGTTTTTCAAGATATGAAGAAACATATTTACGAAATACGCCAAAATTTGTCAGGTTTCTACCATTTACCTTCGAGGATTTGTCTGCTTCCTGCTGGTCATTATATATATTGATTTCACTAGTTCGCATATTTAGGTATTGAGTAATCAATTGTATTTTTTTAAGTTTGGTCACATCTTTATCTGAAAGAAAACGGATGCTTTTTTGACTAATGATTAACGCCCGTTTAATTCGTCTTCCACCACAAACCTGCATGCCTCTCCAGTTTTTAAATGAATCTGAAATCAGAGCATAAGTAGGTATGGTGGTGATGGTCTTATCAAAATTTTGCACTTTTACCGTAGCTAAGTTAATTTCAATAACATCGCCATCTGCCCCATATTTCTCGAAAGTAATCCAATCGCCGATACCTACCATATCGTTTATACTAACCTGTATACTTGCAACCAACCCTAAAATAGAATCTTTGAAAACTAATATCACTACTGCGGAGCCTGCACCAAGAGCAGTAAAAAATTTCCAAAATTCAACGCCTGTAATGATGGCAAAAATAGTCATGACACCAACAATCCAAGCAAAGATCATAAAAACCTGAATATAACTATCAATCGGTTTGTCACTGAACCTTGGCTTGGTTTTCAAGTAATCGGTCGTGCTTTTAAATACTCTTTTAACCAAGGCAATTACTAAAAGAACTAGTAGTATTTGGAGTATTTTTAATGCTATAACACCACCGTAATCAAAATCGATAAACGCAAAGGGTACAAACTCGAATAAGAGTATTAAAGGGAAAATATGAGCCACAAAACGAGGAACTCTATGCGTCACTAAAAAATCATCAAAATCTGTCTTTGATTTTCGCGCTATTCGAACCGATAGTACACGTAACATCTTCCAGATAATAAGATCAAGTAACCATACCAAAAGTAATATGACTACCAATAAGATAATCAAGTTGAAGTAGGAAGCTAGGTTTTCGCTCAACCCAATCTTTAAAAGGTAGTTATAGAGCATGTGGGATAATTTGTCTTCCATATTTTAAAATAAGTAAACGTTTAACAATTTTTTCTTGCTGGATGTCGCATAGGCATAGGTTTGCTTTCCCAATAGTGTCTTGGAATTATAATAAAAACTACTTACTTATGATTTTTAGCTATTACCCCAATATATTTTCTAGGATAAAATTATTGTAAGAGAAGTGACCTATTGATTATTTGACCTTGGATATTGGTAATCAGTGCGACACTATTTTCCTAGCTTCTTTAGTATGAAGCTGTGATTTTGGAAAGCTTCTTAAGGATGTCATTTTGTTGGATGTTAAGTCCCAATACTTTGCTTGTTCTATCCTGATTTTAAGTAGTACCAAGTTAGGATCATTCTTTCCTTCAAACCAAATATCCAACATAGGATTCCAAAGTTCTTCGATTTTATTCTTGTCCATAATTGGCACTGCATCTCCAATAATACTCAAATAATCATTCTTACTTTCGATGGAATAGGTAATTTGAACTTTACTGTTTTTTTGTATATCCTTAAAATGCACACTATTTCTAAGTGAATAAAACCATAAGTTTCCTTCATCGTCCACCTTTTGAGTTCCCATAGGAAATACGTTATAGGGCATCTGTCCCAAATTCGTGGACATCATCCCAACTTTTGAATCTTCTATTATATCTCTTATTTTCTCTATTTGTTGTTTTTCAATTAATTTCTTCTTCATATCAATTATTATTTTGGATTTATGATATTCCACTTTGTTTATTAGTTCATATAATTAAAGCAACTATGCGTCAATTTAGCACCTGTAATAGGAACAAAAAAATTATTTACCCCAAGACGTAAATATCCAATTTCTCTTTTCAAGATTCCGCATAAAACCAGTCACAATCTGTTCTGTAACATTATCACCGGCATCAAGAGCTGCATTTAATACATTTAACATTTTGTTATGAAGAATATCAAAATCTTTTAACACTTCTGTCGTCATACCTATGGCCGACATATTACCTGTCTTAACCTCTTTTATCTCAGATAGATTTAAAATCTCTGAGATACTCATAGATGGTTTCAGACCAAAAACTCTAATGCGTTCAGCAATAATATCAATATTTAATTTTACGGTATTGTATTCATTTTGAAATTCTTGATGTAATTCAAAAAAATCTCGACCTTCAATATTCCAGTGAAAATTTCGTAATTTGTGATACTGAACTTGATAATTTGCCATTAATTGATTCAATACGACGACGATTTCTGTTGAATCTCGAAAAGTGAGACCTAATTTTCTAAATGGTTTTCTATTGTTCATTGTAGTCTCCTTTTCTGTAATTTTCATAATTTTAAGCGGTTTATTAATACGTTTTATTAATTCAAAAAAACGTAACTATATTTTTCTCTATCTTCCCCTATCACGCCTTAGTTTTGCTATCTTTAATATTTTTTCTTTTTGATATCAAACTTTTTATTCTCAATATTTAAATCCCCTGTTGGATTCGTGGGGTTGGTTTGTTTCTTTGTTACTTTAAACTTTCTTTTGTCTTTTATTTCTCCCATGATTTTTGTTTTTAGGGTTAGTATTCAATGTAATGACTATGGAGGCGTATATCTAATTAATACTGCCAAACCTGTGTTAAATTATTTATTTTCAACTAATTAACTCTTTTTAATAAGTTTATCACTGTTTGTTTTTTTTGTGATATTAGACTTAAAATGCAGATCCATTTGAGGAAACGCAATTACTATATTATTTTCAGTAAAATTTTTATTGATTATTCTTCGAATGTCACTTTTCATTTTTCCAATTCTAAAAATATTTGCACTAAAAAATAAAAGCTGAAAATCTAATGATGAGCTACCAAAGCTTAATAAACGAGCTTCAATTAATTTTTTATTTTGTATTTCGGAATGTTCAAACGCACTTTCTTCTAAAGTTTTAATCACAAGATTGACATCACTTCCATAAGCGACACCAACATCAATTTTAAAACGGGTTTGGTGTGATTGATGACTCCAATTAATTACCTTACTTGTGGTTATCAAAGAATTTGGAATGATTACAGAAATGTCATCCCTATTCATTGCTTTAGAAGTCCTTAAACCTATACTTTCAATGATTACAACATCGCCATCAATTTCTAAAACATCACCAACTTCTATAGATCGTTCAGAAAGCAAGATGATGCCAGAGATTATATCATTAAATGTTTGCTGTAATCCTAAACCAATACCTACCAATAATGCAGCCGAACCTGCCAATAATAAAGTAACTTTAACACCAATGGATTCTAAAACTAACGTAATGGCTATTATCCAAACCACATATTTAATAAATTTTAATAAGGCATAGGAGCTTCCAGCATCTATCTTACTAAATTTATTTTTATGAAAAAAAGCTTTCTTGATAACCCACAATAGTGCTTTAGTAACGATTATGATAATTAAAACACTAGCTAATTGAGAAACCTTTAGTACGTAATTACCAAAAGTGAAGATTTCAGATTCTAAGATTTGATTTATTTTTTCCATTCCAATTTCAACTATTGTAAAGCAAAAAATATATTGTTTTTGTTTTTCATAAAGTACTATGTTTTAAAGTCAATTATCATTCAATTTTTACTTTTTTTAGACTATAATCATTGGTTTCTTCTCTATTTCTGAAATAATTTTACCATCTTTTTTAATGTAGATTTAAACGCAATAATTATTGGTGTTAGCATAAAAATTGCAATTAACACCCCTGAAAAGAATAAAGAAAAAATCAATAAAGCTAATGATGTTTTAATGTCCCAAAATAATATAGAAACATTTACTTCATTAGTGTTTTGAAGCGTGAATACAACAATAAATACAAGTACAATAATTGTTAATATTACATAAGTTGTTTGTTTCATTTTTAGTGGGTTTTTGCAATAGAGATCTTTGTTATTTTTTCAAAATAGCTTTTAACACCTCGTCTTTGTCTAATTTTTTAGTACAAAAAAACCAGTCTTTACAATCTAATTCATCCGTAGAAGTCATTCTTTCTTCTGCAACACCACAAGAGCCTGCTGGTGAAATAATAACATCGTCACCAGGATTCCAATCTGCAGGAGTGGCTACATTAAATGCATCGGCAGTTTGCATAGCAATAAGTGCTCTATAAATCTCATCAAAATTTCTACCTAAACTCAATGGATAGTATATAATGGCTCTAACCATACCTACTGGATCAATAAAAAATACAGCTCTAACCGCTTGTGTTTTACTTTCACCAGGCTGCACCATGCCATATTTTTTGGCAATTTCCATAGTGATATCTTCAATTAAAGGAAATTTGACTTCTATGTTTTTCATACCATTAAATTCAATCTTCTCTTTAATGGTACGTAACCAAGCTATGTGACTGTATAAACCATCTATAGATAGTCCAACGAGTTTACAGTTTGCTTCCTCAAAGGTATCTTCAAGACTGGCGAATGTTATAAATTCTGAAGTGCAAACAGGTGTAAAATCTGCTGGATGGCTAAATAAAATCACCCATTTTCCTGCATAGTCATCTGGGAAATTAATAGCTCCTTGTGTGGTTACTGCCTTAAATTTTGGAGCTTCATCCCCTATTCTAGGCATTGTGGTAATTTGTTCTTTTTCTTGTATTGTTTCCATTATTGTTTTTTATTACAGATGAGTAATTATTCATCCAACCTTAATATTAATCTTGATTAAAAATTCAGTCGTATTGATGTTCTACCATGTTAGTTCGTCCTGTTACTTTATCGTACTCTGTCCAAACTTTTACTGGTTTAGAATATAAGTGGAGACATACAGATCGGGCGTTATAAACATTAATATATTTATATATGGTCTTCGATTTTTGCATGTAAGAATAACTTTGAGGAGTTAATTGAATGGAGCTTACCTGCTCTAGCTTGTTATTAGACAGTTTATAACGCTCTTCAATAAATTTTCCACAGATTGGATGAATCCACGCCTCTTCAGAATCAAGGTCATGAATTGGTCCCTCTTGCCCTTTTTCCCAGCATGATAAAAGCAATTCATAATCATCCGTCTTGGATAAACTAACTCTTTGAGGTTTCTCGTCGCTGAATTTGAAATAGTGTTCCCACTCAACAAAAGTTATATTTACGCGCCTCATCACATTTAAATAGCAATTTTCTGTTTTGTCTATTTCACAACTATTGAGCACCGAAATAAGTTCATCTATACTTTCTGTTTTTATTGGATTTAATTTTTTCTTTATATGCACCATTTTTATACGATTTATCAGTATTAATAAAAACAAAAATACAGACACAAACTACAAATTGAAATGACGTAGGTCAGTATTTTTAAATAATTGAAAATCAAACAAATAATATGATTTATCCCATTTTAAATAGTCTATATTGTAAGATGCATGAGTTTATGTCAATATGGATAAAGAATTACAAGGTCTAGAATTTTTTCAAGGTATTTTTCAATCCGCTGTGGAAGGTATTTTAGTAGTTGATGCAGATGGCATCATTATTAAAGCCAACCCAGCTAGTGAAGAACTTTTTGGTTATAATGAAGATGGACTCATAGCCCATAATATAGAAAATCTTATCCCGAATAAATTCAAAATAAACCATAAAAGCCATAGAGAAGGCTACATCGTAAAACCAAAAGCAAGACGAATGGGTAAGAACCTTGAGTTATGGGGATTAAAAAAAGATGGTTCTCTATTTCCATTAGAAATAAGTTTAACACCAACAATAATAAAGCAAAAACAAGTTGTAATAGCTTTTATAATTGATATTTCGGAGCGAGAAGAAATAGAAAAAAAACTAAACCATAGTCAAGCCAAACTAAAAAGACACTCTGAAGAATTAGAGAAAGAAGTGGCTAGCAGAACTAGCGAACTAACCACTACCGTTCAAAAATTAGTAGCCTCTAATTTAAGTCTCGAAGACCAAATACTAGAAACGCAAGAGGCTGAGCAAAGTGCTATTGCAAGTAAATCATTATCCTCGGCAATTGCCAAGAACTTTCCTAATGGATTTATCATAGTTTTTAACCCAAATTTTGAAATGCTACTTATAGAAGGCGAAGCTATTATACCATTAGGGCTAGACAAAATGGATTTTGAAAATACAACTATTGATGACATCGCCATCTTTTCCGAAATACAAAAAACAAAACTAAAACAGGATATTGTAAAAACGATTGCGGGAGCGCATCTTGGTTTTGAAATAACCTACAAAAAACAATACTTCTCTGTAAATACCATTCCATTATTTAATAAGAATGCTGTTATATCGAGCGCCTTATTTGTTTATAGCGATATCACCGCACAAAAGAAAATTGAAAGCGTTGCTAAAAATGCCTTAAAAAAAGAACAAGAACTCAATGAATTGAAATCACGATTTGTTTCTATGGCGTCACACGAATTTAGAACACCTTTAAGCGCCATACAGACCTCAGCTATCCTTATAAGCAAGCAAAATGAAATTGGTAAGGAACCAAAACTTGATAAATATGTGGCTCAAATCAAACAAAACGTGAAGCACTTGGTCGTTATTTTGAATGATTTCTTATCCCTCAGCAAGTTGGAAGAAGGAAAGGTTGAAGCGAAGAAGCAATTGTTTGATTTTGTCCAGTTTTCTAAAACACTTATTGCAGACGTTTCGACAACGAAAAAGATTGGAAAAAATATCATTTTAGAATCACCAAACCATCCTATTTTACTAGATCTTGATCCAAAATTAGTGAGTACCATTTTAATGAATTTGCTATCTAATGCCATTAAATATTCTCCTAAAAACACAGATATCCTTATTACAATTGAAGAAAGCGACCTGTTTGTCTCGCTTCAAGTTCAAGACCAAGGTATTGGTATTCCAGAGGACGAACAGGAGAAGCTGTTTCAGCGTTTTTTTAGAGCAAAAAATGCACAGAATATTCAAGGAACAGGTTTAGGTCTTAATATTGTAAAACAATACGTAGACCTTCTGGATGGTACTATTGATTTTAAGAGCGAAATAAATAAAGGCACAACTTTTTTAATCAAGTGGCCAAAACCAAAATCAACTACCTAGGGGCAAGCTCACGAGGCATTCGGAAGGAAACGACTTTAATAATATCGAGGCAAGCCTCGGAGCATTTAAATCTCGATTATCGAGTAAATAAAAAAACGATGACAAAAATACTTTTAATAGAAGACCACCAAGATGTGCGAGAAAATACGGCAGAAATCTTAGAATTGGCAAACTACGAGGTTTACACAGCAGAAGATGGTAAGAAAGGGCTTGAAGTTGCGATGCGTACACAACCAGATATTATTATCTGTGACATTATGATGCCAGAACTAAATGGATACGATGTATTACTTTATTTAAGTAAAGATAAAACAATGGCTAGTACGCCTTTTATTTTCCTAACCGCTAAAACAGAAAGAATAGATGTTAGAAAAGGGATGAACCTAGGCGCTGATGATTATCTTACTAAACCTTTTGAAGAAAACGAATTATTAGATGCTGTTGCCTCAAGACTTAAAAAACATAGTTTCCTTAAAAAAGAATTCTCTAAGGATATTGAAGGTATTAATCAATTTTTTAATGAGGTATCGGTACAACGAGGTATGGAAAGTCTTTCCGAAGATCGTAAGATTGTAACATTTAATAAAAAAGACTTTATTTTTATGGAGGGAGATGTTGCACATACACTTTACTTTATACAAAAAGGCGCTATAAAAACATTTAAGACTACGGAATCTGGTAAATCTTTGGTAACAGGTTTATTTGGACCTGGACAATTTGTAGGGCAATTATCTTTACTAACTGATAAAGGTACCTATAGAGATACTGCAACAGTTCTAGAGCAAGCAGAAGTTTTTAAGATTCCTAAAGCTGATTTTACAACCTTGCTATTTGGTGATAAGTTAATTTCAAATAAATTCATCACCATGATTTCTAACGATCTCATTGATCTGCAAGAACAACTCATAACTATGGCCTTTTCCACTGTTAGACAACGTTTAGCAAAAGTAATATTGGATTTATCTAAAAATAAAATTCTTCATAATTATAAGAATAAAGGCATCAGTATTTCAAGAGCAGGTTTAGCAAGTCTTATAGGCACAGCTGCTGAAACTGCTACTAGAATGCTAACCGATTTTAAGGATGAAGCATTAATAAGCATTGGTTCGCATAGAGAAATTATTATTGAAGACAAAAAAAGCTTAGAAGATATTGCTCTTTTTGGATAAAACCAGACAGGTTGACCCACGTCATTGAAAGAAAGGAATGTTACTATTAATTTAGCGGTACGTTAAAACTAAATTAATATTTATACAATGTCTTCAAAAAAACATAACACACAACAAAAATTGTTTGTTATAAGAACATTTCAAAGCTTATCACAAATAGAGACAGTATTAAACAATATTGCTCAAAAAAATAATACATCACTTCAGTTATCTATCTTGGGTCAGATTACTACCGATAAAACGATTACCAAAAAAGAACTTAAAAAAATAATAGCCAATATAAAACAGCAATTAAGTGCTGTATTAAGCAAGCAATTTCAATTTGGGTACTTCCATAATGCCGAGATTGGCACCTTATTTATTGCAGGTCATTTGACCCCAACATTCATTAATAAAATTAATGAAAGAGAACTTGCCTCATTACCCACAGGTCTTATAGGAATATTTAAAGGACTGGGAATTAATACTGAAGAGATTAATAGTTATTTAACTGCGTTGAAAAATGAAAATTATTGTTTAATTATTCGCGGGGAAAGTAGTTTGTTAGCGAATATAGAGCCTATGTTAAGTAGTTATTAATTTGTAAGAACTAAGGGTGTTTAAAGTGTGTTCGACGCAAAGAACCCATTTCACTATTGAATATCAATCACCTATAATTTATTATCAGGTTGAGCACTCCGGATAATTATAGGGACGAAACCTTTAGATTTTGACGAATTTCTGAAACGATATAACAATAAGAATTGGTTTAAATACAAAAACGGGAAGCCTATTAGGCTTCCCGTTTTTTATGAAGGTGTTATTTTTTTTCTATCAGTTCCAATTCGTCAAAACTTTTATATCTAGACGTTTTCACAAATGGTTTTTTTAAGAAAAATGCCAACTACTTCATAGGGCCTCTTCTACTTTACAGTTTAGGAGGTCATTTTTTAAAGAAATCGAGAGATTTCAACTTCTCGATTTCCTTGAAGGTATTAAATGTAATTTGAGAGGGCTTGCCATTTTAGTATCTCTATTCCTAGAAACATAAAACACAAGACTTAAAATACATTTAGTAACTCCAAAATTAAATGGATATCACTATCCAAGAACCTATATTTTAATTTAATATTATCAAAGAACTTGTTATCTTAATTATACTGCAATATACGTATGCTTTTCAATACGAGAACTGACCTAGGTCAGTTTTAGTGTTTTAAATTATAATTCTCCATTATTTTTTGAATCATGATTTTATTATTTTTAGGAGCTATAAAAGCTACAAACGTTTAGCTCCAGCAAGTGTAGGTAATATAGCCATTAATGCTAAAACTAACAATATATGGATAAAACCTCCTGCGCTGTAAACAAAGAAGCTTATAAACCAAGTTAATACAAGTATGCTTATAACTATATACGACAAACCTCTCACAGGGATTCTATTTCTTAATTAGATTCAGATTATAGTTTAATTTTTTGTAAAATATTTACTGCCAAATCTTTAAGACTTAGTTGTTCATTTAATGACAAAGGAACTTTTATAAGTTAATCTTACCTATGACCTAGATCAGTCATATCTTAAACGCTTTGCTCTTTCTGTTTTAATTCTGAAATTTCCAATCATTTAGTATCTACTTTAAATGAAAATGACTGACGTAGGTCATTTCATTTAGGTTCATATATGCCCATCTTTATATCTGCTATTAAAAACAACAGAATGAGACCTATGAAAAATCAGACTACATATTACAAGATTCGGAAAGAACTTCGCATCACCATAAAGCAAACACTTTCCGAATTGATTAAGTTTAAGAATGATGAAAACAAAGTTGCATTCAATAAACTACTCCTAGATGTGATACCCGACATACGGCCCTATATCATCAAAAGAATTAAAACGGCTATTCAGAAAAATCATTTTCCGAAGAACAAATACGTTCCTAATGATTTTATAGATCAGTTATTTATTGAAACCTACGACCATATTGAAAATATAACAAATGAAGATGAGTTCTACGTTTGGCTCTATAAAAAGACCAACGAACTACTAGATGATGCTATCACCGAAGAAGAATTTGACGATTTATTCTTTCAGAATATAGATGACTATTCAAAACAAGAATGGGATCAAATGGAAGAAAAATTTACAGCCGAAAGTGATGGAGATCTCATTATGAAAGAAGAATTAGCAGATATCTCTTATCACCAAAATCCCTACACAATAAAAGACGTGTTTATTGAAAATAACGAAGGGGAACTCATAAAAAAAATAGATGAGACCTTACACCAAGACCAGATTGATAAACACGTGCAATTTGTATTGCACAATTTACCATTGCAAACTCGAAATGTATATGAGCTTTTTACAAAACATCATCTTACTCTAACAGAAATTGCCGAAGTAAGAGGTCTAAGTATTCCAGATGCTAAACAACTTCTAGATAACGCTAGAAAACTACTAAAAGCTAGTGTATTCAATAGATATACTATCTATTAAAAGATGATTTATAAATGGACTATAAGGATTATTATAAAATATTAGGAGTTAGCAAGACTGCCTCAGTAAAAGACATTAAAAAAGCATATAGAAAATTGGCCGCTCAGTACCATCCAGATAAAAATCCTGATGACAAGAATGCCGAAGAAAAATTCAAAGAAGTTAATGAGGCAAATAGTGTATTAAGTGATAAAGAAAAACGCGAAAAGTACGATACTTTAGGTTCAGACTGGGAAGCCTATCAGCACACGGGAGATGATTGGCGAGACTATGCAAAACAAAAAAGCCAGCAAAAGCGGTATAATCAAGGCGACCCATCAAGTTTTTACGGTCAGCAGACTACCGGAGAAGATTTTTCTAGTTTTTTTGAAACTATGTTTGGCGATGGTAGGCAATCTAAAAGAGGACAACAAGCGGCGCATGCTGGTGGCGATATTCAAGCTGAAATGCCCATAACACTTCTGGAAGCCTATCACGGGAGTAGAAGGACTTTTGAAATTCATAATCAAAATCTAAGAATCAATATAAAACCAGGGTCTTATGATGGACAACAATTAAAAATAAAAGGTAAAGGGCAACCAGGAGTACAAGGCGGAAACAGAGGCGACTTACATATCATTTTAAGAGTGCAACCAGATCCTCGATTTCAAAGAAAAGCTGATAATCTAATGCACATAGTATCAGTAGATTTATATACCGCCATTTTGGGCGGAAAAATAGAAGTGCCAACACTTATAGGTAAGCTAAATGTCACTGTGCCTAAAGAAAGTGACACTGGAAAAACGCTTCGGTTAAAAGGTAAGGGCATGCCCAAATACAATAAACCAAGTACTTATGGAGACCTTTTGGTAAAACTAAATGTGAATCTACCAAAACACCTTACAAAAGAAGAAGAAGAACTATTTAAAAAATTGCAAGTTTTAAGCGATAAAGAACCTGCAAGCAGACCCTAAAAATTTATAAATTATGAGCCTATTAACTGAAAATATTATACCTGGAGAAGATGGAAAAGTATTCGCTACCGATGCAAAAAAAACACGTCATCTTACAACAATACTCACTAAATTAATGGAATTGAAAGGCATTAAGAATGTACATATCGACTTTGAAATCTTACCTAGGGAGTTCACTATACATACCTCTAAATTAATACCAATAACCGAAATACAGAAAATCCCAATAAAAATGGGATTTCACATGATACCAAAAGGTTCTTTTGAAAGTTAAATTCTGTGATACTTTCATTTGGCAGAAATAAAATTGAGAGATAACTAAAAACAATATATAATAATTATAAAAACATACTATTATGAAAATAAAAATATCAAATCCAAAAATGCAATTTTTATTGGGCGCTGGGCTAGACGTTTTACACTTTGAAAGTATAGAATGGCTAAACAGCATTGCCTTTTGGAAACACGAGGTTAAGTTTTTTGACAACTTATTAAAAAATAAAAATTCTTTAGAAAACAATAATAATCCAGAATATATAAAGATGTTAAAAGATCTTGATAAAATCTACACCGACCTATTTGACGATTTAGAAGATAGGATTGTTGAGCACGAGAAACTATTATCCAGAATACAACAAGGAGAAAAAGGATTGGCCGATAATGATTACCGAGAAAAACATCGTCATATTTTTTTACTAATGGATACGTTTACAAGTGATTTTAAAACCTTCAAAAGAATGGTTTTTGATTATACAAAAGGTCTATAATAAAAAAAATTTTAAATGAAAATACTATGGAACTAACGATATATACTGGAAGATCTGACAATACTAATACTTTTAATAATTTCATGGCCTTTTATTATAGTCTACAAATGACGCATTTGGCAAGTGACTTATTAAATAAAGGATTATCACCAAAACAAATCTCAGATGCCATTGTAATGGCAGTTAAAATAGCAAAATCTTCAGGTATTGGTACCCGAAAACACTTTATGCCTATTTATAGTGCTTTAAAGCAAGAGATTATTCAAGATTGTAAATTGTCGCATTTGGGATACGGACTTGTTTTGATAAATGCAAGTCCTAATCTATCTGCTGTAGGAGACTTTCAAGTAAATGTACTAAAGGCGTTTTTTAATTTGAAAAATTAATTATATAGGACTATTAAAAATTTATAATTAGGAACACAACTTTCTTATATCCAGTAAAATTAAGCGTTATGAGTTACCCTTATTTCTCATATAGTTAATAAAGTTTTTTTAAGAGGTTTGTTTTTGATGCAATAACCATCATAAAGAAATGTACAAATAAAGAAAAGTAAGATGATTAAAAACTATTTCGATAAACAATTTGAATTAAGATATTTTGAGATGAATAAATCTGGTATGGCAACGCCAACTAGCATCTTGATTTTATTAGAAGAAACAGCAGCTGAACATTGTTATTCTATAAACCATAGTTTATATCAATTAGAAGCACAAAATGTTGGATGGGTTTTAATGTCTGGGGTTTTACAAATGGAGCGGTATCCCAATTATAAAGAAAAAATTACGATTAGAACTTGGTTATCAAAATGTTCGACTGTTAAGGGATTCAGAGAAAACATTATTTATGATGAACAAAATAATATCATTGGTAGAGCAAGGGACTTATGGGTTTTTTTCGATATTAAAAAAAGAAGACCTGCCAAAATATTTGATGACATAAAAGAAAAATGGTCTTTCTGTAGTAAAGAAAGCATTGATTATAATATTTCTAAAAAAATTAAAGCCATTGAAAACGCTGATGTTGAATTAAAATTCAATATCAGTAGATTTGATACTGACATGAATAAGCATGTTAATAATATTCGATACTTACAATGGGCGGTTGAGTCAGTTCCTGACGAAATTATTGATAATTATTATTTGTACTTTATAGATGGCAGATTCATTTCAGAAGCACATTATGGTCAAACAATCGTTTCTTTAACTAAAAACCATACAGAAAATAAATCATTCATGCACACCATAAAAATTGAAGGAACAAATAAAGTTTGTGCCACAGCAAAAACAATTTGGAAGAAAATAGAAGTGGGAATACACAACAATATATAAAAAAACACTAAACATGTTCATTAAAAACATAAATTACACTGTAAGCGGAAATGTGGTTGCGCATCAACAAGCAACATTCACCTCAAAGCAAACAACTGTTTCCTTTGGTATTAAAGATGACCAAAACCATCTACCTAATCCTGCGGAATTATTGTTAGGAGCATTTGCTGCCTGCGGTCTAAAAAATATTGAACGGTTCTCTAACACCTTGAAATTCGATTATGAACACGCCCAAATAGAAGTCATTGGAGAACGCCAAGAAAAACCAACAAAACTAGTTACAATCAAATACCGAATTCTTATTAAAAGTGAAGATCCTAGATTAAATCTAAAATTGTTGCATAAAAATCTTCAGAAATTCGGCACTATTTATAATACCCTAAAAGAGACCTGCAATGTTTCTGGAGAAATACTATTTTTAGATTCGTAGACACTATTTCATTAAAACAAATTTTACATCAGTAATAGGATATACGCCGTGAAGCATATTTTTTGGTAATACAATAGATTCACCAGAATTTAAAACGTATTCTTTATCATCTATTGTGATTTTGGCTTGTCCTTCAAGAATTAATAATGGCGTGTCCATTGGAGCCGAATGTGGTTTTAATGTATGCTCTTTTTTCATAGCAAATAATATCATTTTATAAGCTTCACTTTCAAAATAGATTTTGTTATTTACTTTGTCTTGATATTCAATTTTACTTGATAAATTATGTTCTGTTGTAGTCTTGTTATCCATATTTGAACAGTTTAAAACCAATATTACAATTGGTATTATGAGTAGTTTTTTCATTCGTATATAAATTATATGAGTGTGTTAGTCTTTAACTTTTGA
>TARA_R110002111_G_scaffold113791_1_pt1 | contig 17032 bp, 29 predicted proteins | sample TARA_R110002111 | Tara Oceans TARA_R110002111 (sample SAMEA4397363) | marine metagenome | biome: Polar Biome; feature: [ZZZ] marine water layer (ENVO:01000295); material: water (ENVO:00002006), including particulate matter (ENVO:01000060) such as... | depth 199 m | reverse complement strand
TTTTTCTTTCAAGTGAATTAAAATTAGATGCTTCAATCCAATACTTTAAATCTTTGTCTCTATTGTCAGCATATGTTATTTGATTACAGTCTTGTGCAAACTGCCACAGTAAGTGATAGTTTTTAGTATAATCTATAGTTGGTATAATTTTAAGAGCTAAAGCCCTAGAATCACCGTAAGAATTTATTTGTGCTTTAAGATCAATAAGTAATTGTTCATCAAGAATCATTTTATTAGCTGAACTATGTAATACAGTCTCTGGATCAATTACACTTACATTAGTTGTATCAATAAGGTGAGCTAAATTAATAGCCATCCCGGTTAACATCCACTCATCATAAAGACTATTTTCAATATCCAAATCATAATACCTTACACTGTCAGTAAGCTTAGGGGTTAATAAAACTTCTAAACCTGAGTTGTATATTTCTATTTCTTTAGAATGTGTAGCAGAACTTCTACCCTTAGTAGTCTCATAGTTCCATAATTTATTCATCATTATACTAGAAGGTATATTCTCTGCGTTTGATAATTTAGAACCTTCTATTTCTTCATGTCCTATAATTAAATCTGCTAATGTGTAATCATTAGTAACAGTTATACCGTGCTCTTTAAGAGCTGCTTTTAATCTATCCTGAGATACAGTACACTTAGGCAATATAAAAGCTTTCTTCTTTGATATAAAAGTAGTACCACTTTCTGTTGGTACTGTTAGTATAGTGTTTATTTTATCATATGTAGTTTGATCTTGAGTACATAATACTTTATCTATTCCCCCTGAAGTAGAAAGGACACCATAAATAGTGTCCTTTTCTAATCCAAAGTAAGCTAAAGCATCAGTATCAAAATCTTGATATACTGATTTGTTTGCCATTGTTTTTTTATTTCATTGTCATTTTTACTATCTCCGGGTTCATCATAAGCTTGTTAAATTTAGCTTTGTTCCCACTAAAAATACTTCTAACTACTAAATACTTTAAGTCATTGGTAAAGTAATCCTTAGTACATAAACTAATTAAACGATCACTTATCTTTTGACTAACTGTATTTTCCTTAGAATATACTACTGCATAATTAGCCAAACGTGTAGCTAGTGTAGATGCAATATCAGCACGGTATGTATCATCTTTTCCAACACAACCTCTAAGCTCACCTAAGATGTATGATTCACTATCATGAGTCAATAAATCTTTAGGTGTTACCAGTTTGTCCAGTTTATTATTAATAAAAGTAGTAAACATAGAAGCAAATGTGTCTCCTACTGAACCTTCACCAATCATCTGAATCATACTAAGGTTATCTTCAAAAGATTCAAAACTTGATATAGCATTAAAGAATGTAGTTATAGATCTTGCATTAGTTTCTTGCGTTACTAATTCAGGATTCAACAATAAAAAGTTGATACACCTTGAATCTACACCTGCTTCTTCCGCCCATTGAGCCCATACATTAACATCAAACTTAAGATTTGCAGTTACATATCTAGTTTTCTGTGCACTATCTACACTGTTAACCATGTAGTCACCATTATCCGGATTAGCTGTTAATATAATATGCCAATCTCTTGGAAGTGTCCATGAAATATAAGATTGTCTATCAATCAATTCCATACATGCTTGTATAAATCTTACATCAGCACGGTTCCAATCATCTAATAATAATATACCACCTTCTTTAGCATCTGCAATCCACTCTGGTGGACAATAAGACATTCTGTTCTTACCTGTCATTTTGTATCCTGTTTTAAGATACTCTTGTACAGCAAGTTCATCTACCCACAAACCAACTTTTTTTGTTTTTGGCTGTTGTATTTGTGTTAAATTAGATGATGCAGCTGCTCTTTGTGCTGCAGTATAAGATATGTCATTTGTCTTTTGAGAAACTGCTGTTTCTTTATACATCTGAAATTGACGTACAGGAAAACCTACTAAGTCACCCAACTCTTCTATCTGTGCTAAGTTTAACTTAACAAAGTTTAAATTATTTTCCTTTGCTAGTTCTACTATAGTGGAAGTTTTACCAATACCGGATTCACCAACCACTTCTACTGACACTGATTGTTTACCCTCTGCTTGTAAAAATCTATTATTCTTAATGATATGATTTACAAACCCTTTTAATTCTGTTGCGTTTAAATTTACTTGACCCATTTTTATTTTTTTTAATTTAATTTTATTACTTGACCTGGAAGCTCATTATTCATTTCAGATATACTACTTAGTACCCATAAGGTATTCTTAGGACAGTTATCTGGAGAATATGCTTCACCATCTGTTAGATATATAAGTGCTGTATATGCACTCTTATTCTTATTAAAGTGGTCTATTACAGGTTGGAATGAAGTCCCACCTCTACCATGTATCTCCCAATCTTTCTTTGGGTTGAATTCTATAACACTTCTTAAGCTTGTATCACATTGTGCCACTGAAATTTTATGACCTGTTTTATGCATATGAGCCAACTCACTAAAGAATTCTTTTAACTCTTCTGTATTTACAGAACCACTTGTATCAACACCAACAAGTATGTGATTTTTAAACTTAATCTTAAGACCTGGATTTTCAGAATAACGTTTATTATACTTACGTCTTAGCTTCTTAGTATATATAATACTAGAATTACCAACAAACCTTCTCAAATAACCTTTCCAATCAAACTTTGCAGGCTCAACATGCATAAGTTTTGCAATAAGCTCTGACAATTCTCCCGGTATAGATCCTTGTTTTTTTACTGTTTGTTCTACAGCTTCCTTTAACTGATGATCCACTTGTTTTTGAACCAATTTTTTATCAGCCTCTGATAAATCATCAAATTCATCCCATGTACCATGACAGTATTCTGATTCACCGTTCATCTTATCCATAAGACTATCTAATGAAGGAGAACTACCATCCTGTTGCGCCTGTTCCAAAAGATTATAATATACTTTTGTTCCTGCTTTATTAGGAAGATTTAATTCTGGAAAACTTGAAAGTAATAAGCCACCTTCAGGAAGCTTGTGTTCTGATATATATTGATTAATCTCTAAATCAGCTGCTATATTAAATAGCTTATGATCTGGATAAAGATCTCTCATTACTAAATGCCCAAACGCTATGTGCAAAAGTTCATGCTTAATCAAACCAAACCTATGATCTTCACTTAAGTCAGTGTAGAAATTAGGGTTAATTGTTAGCTGCATGCCAATACCGTGTTTACTAACACCTGCTGTAGGTATTCTATCACTGAATTGCTTATTTATACCAATCAAAAAGAGCCCATAAAAAGGCTCTTCAAATATTAAACTCTTAGTTGTTCTGGCAACTAAATCCTGTATATTTATCATATTTTAATTCTATTTAATATTTTTCTATAGGTTCTATCATTATTATAATGTTTTTTAATATAATAGTCTAAAAACTCAAAAGATAAAGTGTATCCTATATAATGCAACTCTTTCTTCATAAGAAACCTTTTTCTTTTTTCAAAATGTAATGCTTTAGCAAATAACATATCTGTTAAAGTATTATCTTTTAAATCAAGACAGTTATGACAATGTAATCCTAATTCAAAATCAACATCTAAACCATTTAATAACTTAAGAATACTAAAGAAATCACTTTCCTTCATCTTCTTCATTTTCTAATATTTCAATCCATACACCAGGATTCTGTTTATCATATGTATACTGAATGAAGACAGGCAAAATAAATTCTGCATTATCATCTTCTATCCATCCTGCTTTAACCATATCATCTTGTACAGTCTGTGCAGGGTTTATATAATCAAACTTATGCCGTGTACCTCTAACAAATGTAAAAGAAATTTTTGCAGGCATTTTATGTTTAGCTAATTCAGTTTTAAATTCCTTAGCATACTTTTCATAATACTCCTTAGTAAGTTTTCTATAGTTCACTACAGTCTTACTGGCTATAAAGTATTTACCTGTCCATCTTCTACCATTCTTACTTGAAGGTACAGATCCGGGTATCCACCATTTTCTATTTTCCATATTATTCATTTAATATTTTTTTTAATAATGGTTTCAGCATTGCATGAACTTTATCAAAACCATGTTCTTTCATAGCATCTGATATGTCTTTGCATATAGTTAAGGTAAAACCATCAATTTTATATGCATTTGCATATGCATCTATTGCCTTTTTACCTGCTTCATCATTATCAAATAATGTTATTACTTTTTTATATTTTTTCTTTAAGTGCTCTATCACATGAGGCTTTATCATTGTGTTCTCTGAATCTGGAGCTATAACTTCTAAATTATACCCCATACCTTTTAAACACATTGCATCTTTAAGTGATGAACATATTACCAAATAAGGCATGTTATACTTTAATTGATCTATGCCCTGGAGATAAGAACTTACTTTATGAAACTTATGTTTACCTTTTGGTTGGTATATCTTATATACATCACCGTGCTTATTGAAGTAGCCATACATATACAAAGACTCTATTTTCAATGTATTAATATCACCCGCCTCTTCTTTAATTAAATTGTAATATTCAATTGGTCTTACGTTATAGTTATCCAGTATAGACATTCCTATCCTAAAAGGTAACCAGTACTTTGCATCTAATTGATTCCATTGTCTTACTTTAATAAAGTCAACTTCCCATTTAGATACTGCTTTGAATTCTATTTTAATAGAACCATTTGTTTTAACATAAGCATTGTAATCTTTAACAATTCTTATAATTGCTGCAGAAAAACCTATTTGAAACATTAACTTAACTAAGTCAATTTTATTACCATTATTACCAGTAGAGAAATCTTTAAACTTGTATTGCTGTTGTCTAGGATCAACATAAACACAAAAGCTTGGAGTTTTTTCATTAGGATTAAATACTGAATGTATTTTAATATCCTGACCTGTTAAGGGTTCTGATAAATTTAAATAATATTGAAACACCCAATAGCTTGGTACATCATCTATTTCTAATACTAGATTTTTTGTGTTAAACATTCAGTGTATTGTTTTAAAATAAATCAAGGGGTGGTGCCGTGCCCATAATGTGCAACATTTAGATCTTCCTAAAGGACAAACTATGCAACCCACCCCTATCATTACTTAAATTAACTAATTATAAATCAAAATCACTCCCTGTTGATGTAGTTGGTTCAAACCCACTTGTTGGAGCAGCTACAGTTTTTACAACTTTTCTCAAATGATTTGTATCATTAGAATCAAAAGTTATAAGCTTGCTTGATTCAGAACCAATTGCTTCTACAGGTACATTACCTTTACTCATCTTAGGTAGATATAAATCATTATTTACATAGCCTTCTTTGTTTTCCCACTCACGTGAACCAAGACACATATTTACAAAACCAGTACCAGAGAATGTTGCATTACAAGCAGACATAAACTCTTCAATTGTATTTGCACTAATTTTATCTAACTCAGCTCTTTTATCTAAAGCTTCAGCTAAGAAAACCATAGCCTTCATAACTTCAGTATCACGGCTGATTTCATTACCATTAGGTAAAATAGTATCTTTAAATGGATACGGAGAAAATCTAACTCTACCTACCTGACCTTCATAACGTGGTCCATTAGGATTGTTTTGATCTTTTAAGAAACCTTGAAATTCACCGTCCATTGGCTCACCTTCTATATGTAGCATAATGTTAAATGCATTTGCATCATATGGTGTTTGATCAAAAGTAATAGAATTAATTCTTGCTACTTGATTACCTGGTCCAATTACCGGTTTTGCTTTGCCTGATCCGGCAGTCATTCCTTGTGTGTTAAACATAATTTTTGTTTTTTAATTATTAGTTTTAAATTTACTCTTCATATTTTTGAATACAGTCTTTTACATACTGTAGGTTGTTTGGGATGAAGAAGTCTTCAAACATACCTTGTGGTGATTTACATGTGTTCTCTCCTGAGTTCTGAGTTTCAAAACCATATTCAAGTACACCATCATCATTTTTATTTACTTTACCAAACAATACAATAGAAAACAAACCTTCCAAAGTTAATGTGTTATCTATCATTTTACCAATAGTCTTAGCTTTAATTTTTCTATTACCATTGATATCAGTTGAATCCTCTGAGTGAGTTAAAAAGAATACTGTTAAATCATCTCTTAGATCTTTAGGCATCTTAGCTACCTGAGCAAGATTTGCTGCAATCTGAGTAAATTTATCATAACCTTTTTCATTTGCTCTATCAAAATATTCAAAAGAACTCATATACTGCCAATCATCTACTACAAGAGTTTTAATGTGTGGCATTTTTTGATCTACATGACTAATAGCTTTCATTATGCCTTGAGCAGAAGAAGCTGTAGCAAGATTACCTTTGGAGTTTTCTTTGCTGATTTGTTTATACTGTGATTTCCAACCTTTAAACGGTAAAGGTTTATTTGCAATGTTAATTACAAATGTTTCATCAGGATTTAAATGCCTGACTGATGTGGACTTACCTGTCCCTGAGTCTGCTATGACTAATACACTGTTTGCCATTGATTTTATTTGTGTTTAATTGTATTGATTAATAAATTTATTGACTTATTAATTGCATCTAATTTAGACACAATATCTGAGTGATTGCTTTCTACATTGTCATCAGGACTGGGAAGTTCAGCAAAGTCCAAATCTAATTTTCCTCTACTTGTTACATCATTGATAACTTTAAGCTCACCCGCAGGAACCATATGTCTTTTGAATCCTGAATTACTTGTAATTAACTCATACTCCTCTTTCCAATGAGGGTTATACTTTAGTAAATACAATGTCCTTTTTGGATCTTCTGAGTCATAGTTTATACTTACAAACTCTGTATATATATCCTCTTCTTTCTCCAATTCACTAGGGAAAAAACTAACATGTAGGTCATCTTTACCAGCAGGTCTATATGCCATTTTTGGTATGTACAGTGCATTAATTTTACCTTCTGTTTGAAAGTAATCTTCATGCTCTTCTTTTAATTTGTTTACTTTTTGCTTACGTTGTTCTGGTGTTATTGCCATTTTTAAATAATTTTAATTACTATCTTCTTTCTTGTTGACCTGGTGTTGCCATTTCTTCTATTTGCATTTGTTCAAATTTTGCTTTGAAAAAACTCATTCTAGCATCACCATTTCTTGCTTTCAAAAAATGTAAGACTAATGTCCTATCATTTTCTATTATGTATCTATCAGGTCCATAAAACCTAATCTTTTGTTTAGCTGGCCTGTTGATACCTATAAGCATATCTGCATGTTGTAACATTGCATCTGAACCAAATATATCTGATTCAAGTATATAGTTACCATACTTACCATCTATTGCTCTTTCAGGGTTATCAATATTTCTGTTAAGCTGTGATAAAGAAATAAACAAACAAGGATAATCTCTCTTACACTGTGTAAAGAATTCACCCAATTCAAATAACATATCTAATGTGTTATTCTGATAAGGAGCTCTTTTCACTAACATAGTATGATCTAAGGTTATTATAGTCTTTTTACCCTTATGTAAGTTCATATACATGTCAATTTGTTCACGCATTTGATTTACAGTCATAGGTGTTGAAACAATATCAACCGGGTGTTTTACTCTTTCCTTAGCATACTGATGGCAAGTGTTTAATGTATCAGAGGTTAATAAACTACCTGCACTACATAACTCTTTATATGTTTTACCAGTAATAGAACTAAATTCTCTAATAGCTGAGGTTCTACCAACCATCTCAAATTGAAATTCCAAAACTCTAAAATCATCATGAGGGTTAAGTGCAAATGACTCTCTAATTATTTGATCTTTAATTAATGTTTTACCTGAACCAGGTCTTCCACCAATTACAGTTAATGTATTCCATTCTAGACCATCAGTAGCAGCATCATTAAACTTAGGCCAAGGTGTATAGATAGACTTCTCAGTACCCTCTTGCCTGCCTTTCATATATTTCAATGCTTCATTGAATGCAGCATATTGCCCCACCCATTCTTCTGTTGGTCTACTCATTTTCTATTGTGTATATAATACTTTCTATATTATCAATGCTAGCATCACATGACTTCTTATCTGGAACCCATGTACCATCTCTCAACATTTGAAAATCTTCAAGTATAAGATTTAACTTATTTAATACTTCTGTTATTCTTTCTGGTGTCATACTACTTTTTCTTTAAAGGTTTTCAATTCTGTGTCAATACCATCTCTAATCATATCACAGTAGTCTGCTAATGTAGAAGACTTAACCTTATGTTTATCTTGTTTGCAAATAAAGTACTGGCTAGTTTGCATGTACATGTACTCAGCATCTCTGAATTCATTTACATACATTCTAGTAGCTTCTATTACTTGTTCCCATTCATAATCATAAGTTTCAAAAAACCATCTAAAAGATTCTGATAGCATTTTTACATTTACCCTAGCAGGTTTACCACTTGGCAATTTCTGATTGGGAAATGTTTCTCTATAGGTATTTATTCTATCTACAAAGTCTTTACCCATCAATTGATTGTTGGTTTTCTTCTTTGCTTTAATAAAGTAATTATCTAAGTGGGCTATAAAAGTTTTTGCTTTTGGTGTAAGTTTGTATGTATCACTTTCAATTGTGACATACCCTTCTTTAACTAAAGCATCTTTATCTCCCTTAAGTATATTAGGCATTCCTATTTTTAGTTTCATACCAAATAATATTACTGCCTGATTTGGTGTTAAATTGTTTTTAAATATTGTCTGAAATAATTCCCACATTTATTATTTAGTGTTTTAATTGTTAAGTCATGTGCAGTTGTATACATAATATCTCCTATATAAAGCATATCCTTCAAACTTTTAAGTGAGTATGAAACACTAGAGTGATCTCTATTAACTGAAGCACCTACCATTACACGGGTATAATGTGCTTCAGAAGCAATACTCATATAAATTTTTCTAAACATTACATAATGCTTTTCACGGTTTGCTACACCTAAAGTTTTATATCCCCTTAAATGAGGATAAACATCATGCATTACACTTATACATGCTTCATGTATTATTCCTAATGTAGGTCTACTGTTCCATCCATTTCCTTCTTTATGAAAAATAGTAAGTTCTTTACCATACTTTGTTAGAATTTCAGCTCTGAATTTAATTACATCTAAATCCAGTGTACTATTTTGATTATCAACCATTTGTGTTAATTACTATGTTTACAAATTTAAGAAATATTACCAACTTATCAAAGTCTTACCCTGCTTTTTTAATTCATTATTAGCTTTGCTGAAGACATCATTTGAGTCCCAAACACCACCTCTATATGCTGCTGATGCAGGATGAGAGCATTTTAAAATTATTTGATTTGGTAATAATAATTGCCATGATTCTGCCTTTTTACCCATTAGTATAAAGACAATATCTTTATTGTTTTTATTAATTTCTGTGAATAGGTATTCTGTAAAAGGTTTCCAATTCCAATAATGAGATCCTATTTTATTAACTTCAACTGTCAAAGCTGTATTAATAAGTAAGACACCTTGATTAGCCCAACGTCTTAAATCATTATTATAACCTTCATACTCTCCGTAAAGTGCTTTGAATATATATTGTAATGACTTTTCTGTTTTACCTTTTTTACTACAGCTAAAAGCTATTCCGTCAGCTACATCTAATTGAGGATATGGATCTTGACCTACTATAACAACTTTTAAATTATCATAATCACACTCCTTAAAGGCATTAAATATGTCTTTAAATTGTGGTGTAAACCTTTGACCACCTTCAACTAAACTAACTAATGATGTTACAACATCATCATATGCTTTACTATTTATAAAGGGAAGAAGTATATCATCCCAATTACCCTTTTTAACATCTAATTTCAATTTATCTTTTAAAATATTTAAGCTTTCCATTATTTAATTTTATTATTTATGTATATTTGCTAACAAATAACATCTATTATGAGTGAAGAGAACAGATTACAGACCGTTGTAACATATGATCACAGCAAAGTTATAACTGGAATTACCATTTCATCAGCATACATTGCAGGAATTCAAAGAATTCTAACAGGAATGATGCTTGAAAATGAAAATCCAGAAAAACTCCCTGATATGTTTAAAAAGTTTGGTATAGTCATGAACCTTAAGGAAAATGAAGAACCAACAGAAAAAATAGACTTTAGTATAGAAGAATCAAATATCTATACACTATTTTCATTACTTCAACTTCTTAGATATTTAGCCAAAGAGCAAGGATTAGAAATTCATACTGAGACAGAAGCAACTACCGAAGATCTTAGTGAACTAGCAGATTTAGTTACAAAAGGTGCTGATGTATCAGAAAAAATAAAAGACATGAATAGTAAAATGAAGGTAGTAAAATAACTACCTTAAATTCATTCCACTAAAGTCTCCTATTTCTATACAAGATTGTATTGCAAGATTTAACTCATCTTTATCACAATCTCCAAAAGATTTACAGTACTCCTGTTTATCTCTAACAAAGCATAATCCAGAAGCTCTTTTAACCTCCATTTTAGCTTCCATAAAGGTGTAGCCTATTTCTTGTGCTATTTCTCTAATCATTGCATGTAAACGGGCTAACTGTGGGTTACTACCTTTAGCACCGCCTACACCTACAAATATTTCTAAATTAGAATCATCAGGTAATTGACTTAACCATTTTTTAAATCTTGTACCTGTAGCTTTTATAGGAAAGTGTAATTCTCCATTTTTAATTGACGCTTTTATATATATATTATCTTTCATATAAACATGTGTTCATCTGAATCTTCATCATTAATGTTTACTATTTCTTCAAATTCTTCTTCATCCATTTTATAACTTTTTATTTAAGTCATAAAAAGATGAGCTATCAATAATAGTAACTACTAAAGGTTGACCATAAATACCTGACTTCCAGAATCTATATACCATTTTTCCATGATCACTATCCTTTATTATAATAATAGATTGATCTTTATTGGCAATAACATGATCTGATTTCATTACAAGTTTCCTTGTACTGCAACTACTGGTAAATATAACCAAGATAGCTGCTAAAGTTAACTTTAAGTGTTTCATTGTTTTTAGTTTTTATTGATTTTCATGACTTTCTAATATTTCATCTTCAAGATTACATATATCATCCTCCACTATCATATCAAATACAGGAAGTATATCTACTACTACATAAATACCTTTGGCATTTTTTAAACTGCAAAAAGCATGTGTTATAACTACAGTAGAAGGATAACCTGGAGTTCCCGGATCACCGTTTGGTTCTGTCCAAACCATTGGTTCTCCTTCATCATACTCATATTCAATATCTAGCTCTTGATTATCATGTGTAAAGTGCGTATATGTTCCCATTATTTAAATCTTAATGCATTATCTACCTGTACAAAATGCTGAGCACATACATCACATGTAATATCTGACTCATTCTGATGCAATGATGCATTAAGACAATTTGGACAAGGTGTTTCTCCCATATGAACATATTCTTCACATGTTTGTCTAGCCAAGTCCTGTATGTATGCATCATAATCACCTCTGTATTCATTTTGTAACATTTCTGCCCATATTTCTTTCATTTTTCCCATAATTCTAATTTTTTAAAGGGTTGTAATATTGAACCTTTTTTGGATCAAAATCTTTCAAAGCATTTTTTACCCAAAGCTCATCTTGAGTTCCATTATAACATAGTATGTGACAAATTGCTGTATCAGATGGGTTTAATCTAAGTAATCTTCCAATTCTTTGGGAAGACTTCCTTTCATTACCATATGAATGCATAATAATACCCTGCTTTAAATCTGGTATAGTTACACCTTCACTCAACTGTAACACACAAGAAAGTCTGTCTATCCTACCATCAGAAAACAATTCTAAATTATCCTCTGATTTTTTATTACCAGAATGATAGCTATGCTTGCACAGTTTATCTGCTTGTTTCTGAGTATTTGCAAAAATCAAACACTTTGTATTCAAAGCATTAGATAATGATTTAACATATTCCTCTTTAGTATTATAATCCATCAATGCTTTCATTCTCATGATAGAAGCAAACTGTCTTTGCTTTGGTGTATTAGCTTCACCACAACGTTTTGTTGTATATGAATAGTCCAAAGCTTCTGAAGTCCACCAAAAACCACCATTCTTATTCTTTTTCTTTAAAGTCTTAAGTTTTGATAGTTCTAATTGATGAACTACAATCTTATAACTGTTAAGTATTCTAGAATCAGTGGCCTCATCTACTGTAAATGTGTACTTTATAGGACAAAATCTACTAACTAATTTACCTTTTTCAGAATCAGCATACTTAGGTGGTGTACCAGTAAGTCCCAGTATCTTACCCTTAAATTCAGATAAGAATGGCCTATGTGTATCTAACAAACTGTGACATTCATCTAAGTATAACAAATCATAATCATTTGGATTTTGTTTGTTTATAGATAAGTAAGTTGTAAACGTTATATGTGTAAGTAAACTTTCTAAGTTCATTTTACCTAATTCATCAATCCAAGATTGAGCTACTGAGTGCTTTGGTATAACAACTAATGCTTTTATAAAAGGATTGTAACACATTTGTAAATGCTGTATAGCTATTCTAGTCTTACCCACTCCCATTGATATGGCTAAACCTGACTTCTTAAAAGACAAAGCTGTGTCCAATGCAATTTTTTGTATTTCTTCTCTTTTCATAATCAATTATATAAGCTTCATATTATATTTAATTACAAGCTTAGCTTTAACACGCAAGCTGTCTTTTATTTTTTTTGTAAAGTAACCAGTAGCAGAATCTAATACAGTGTTTAATATTTCACATTCTAGTTCAGCTATACGTAATTTTATGTAGTGTACGTGTTTTATTTTTTTTATTAATTTCATGATTTTAATTTTAAATCTTATAGTTAATGTCTTGTTTGTGAATAACCTAATTCAATGGCTTTCTTTGGGTTTTCTTCTATCCAAGCGTGGCATTGTCTACATACAGATAACCAAGTAGATACTTCCAAATGATGAAGGCCTCTACCTTTCATGTGATGAACATCAGTTGATGATTTATTACAATTAGGTAAAGAAGCTTCACACATTGGTTTTTCTTCCATAAACTTTCTTCTAAGAATAGTATAAGCGGCATCAGCTACTTGCATTTTCTTAGATTTTTTGTTAATTGGTTTTCTCTGTAAAGGTTTTTTATTATCCTTTGATCTGTACCAGCAACTTTTGCAATACCGGCTGCCTTTATCATTTTTCCAAATGAACTGCTCAGTATTGCAATTGTTACATAGTTTTTTTTTCTGTTGAATCATACCTTAAGTTTAAGTTGATTCTCATTAGGAGTAAGTGTAAGATAATTTGCTGGTAGCAAACCTTTAGACATAAATAATAATATTACATCTTCATAAGCAACACCTAAGTCTTTAAAAGACATTGTATTGTTATAATCTTCTAAGTACTCATCAGCAGGGACAGCAATCATTGCTTCCATACTAGGACCTCTAAAGGTATTTTGAAAGTAAGCCATAATCTTTTTATTACAGATCATTTGTTTCCAGGCATTAATTTCTCTTTGACCTCTTCTCCAAACTTTGGATATTCTTCTTTTCTTATCCCAGTGTAACTTGGCAACTTCTGACGGGTCATATACATTTAAACCATGCAATACTCTTTTAAATAAAAAGTGTTGATATGAATTTAGTTTTGTATAATGAAGGTCATTAATAATTGAGGGCGGATGTAACTGATATTGTTCCAGTATTCCATAATAGTGGTAACGTTGCAGTTTCTGGTTTAATAAGGTTTTACTCTCATTAATTTTTACTTGGTTTAATTGTTCTTGAGATAACATACATGTGGTTTTAGTTTTTAATTAATTTAATTTAGTAATTGTGTAAATAAAAAAAAGGGACTATCACACTTTACAGTGATCCAGTCCCTAATTTGTATTCTTTAGTAAGATTTATAACTCAAACTCTTCTGCTGGCTCAAGTTCAGCTTCTACTTCAACAACTTCTTCTGTTTCAGTTTCTTCTGTGTCAAATCCAAATGCCTCTGGTGCACTTGCAGTTTCTACTTTAGCCTTTGGCTTTTTAGTCAAATCAAAAGCTGATTTGTTAGCCTCCTTAATAGCTTCACCATTATTATGAGCTATTAATACATCCTCTGCAGTTGCATCAGCAACAAAGAATGTTTTCCTATAAATAGGTTCTCCATCAACACAGCATATAATACCTGTATCTCCTGCCATTTTATAATCTCTGTCAGGGTCATTTGTTGAAAAAGGAGTAAGCTGTTCTTTAATAATAATTTTACCTGGTACTGAAGCCATTGACTCTAATCCAATAGACTGTAAGTCTTCTAATTTACCATGTAATAATGTACTTATGTTTGATTTCTTAACCCAACCTGCATTACCAAAGGTAACTCTGTCTTGTTGTAATCTTACATAACCGTACTCTGAACTTGTACTTGATTGGCGGATAACATTTCCCATGTCATCAGCAATGATGTTTACTTTACTTTGCATAATTTTTGTTTTTTGTGTTTATTAAAAATGATTGTTTTGATGTGCCTATTCTTTAGACATCATCCTTGTGAAAATACGAGTCATCCCTTTTTTCTTGATCTTCTATCTCATCCAATGTTCTTGAATCTTCTACAATGATATCTTCATCATCATTGTCAAAGTCATTTACAATTGGATAGGGATTGGAAAACTTGTTATAAAAAGGATCACCCACTTCTTTGGTATACACTACACCTAAACCATTAAGGTCTTTTATCTCATCATCTGTAAGAGATAAATATTGCTCAACTGAACACTCCACTATACGTCCATTAGGTAATTGTACTATCATTTTTTGCTAAGTAAGTTTAACAAAAATATAATAATTTATCCATCTAATTTGATTATAGTAAAACATCTTTCATTGAATGTAGTAAGTAATTGGCATATATATAGCTAACAGTACTATTTTATTATTAGCTTTCTACCTGCCCTTTTGATATAATCCTTGTCTTTCAGTTCTTTTATCAATCTTTTTGTGGTTCTTTGACTTATATTTAAGTCATCACTTATTGTTGAAATAGAAGGAAAACAAGATCTTTCTTTGTTTGCATAACAAGCTAAAACAGAGTATAAAGCTTTAGCTCTCATTGATAAATCTGGTGCTGTTATAACCTCACGGCTAACAATACCAAATTTATATGATTTCTTGGACATAATCTTTCATGATGGCAAGCAAAGCAGTGTTAGCGTCAACTTCATTTTCAAGTTTACTGTCACCAAATCTATACTTACTATTCATCATGTTACCAAAGTCAGTCTTTTTATCTGTTTTTAACCATTTGTTATACTCTGAAGTTAAAAGTTGATATGATATCTTTGCCATAGTTTATGTTGTTAATGAGTTTCTACCAATTCAAATAATTCCTGTTGAATTACTTTATTATAAAAAGGTATTTTGTTTTTACTAATTAGTAATAGATCAAATGTATTAATTTTATTTTGATCCAGCTTTACATTACCATTATCACTATCATAATAAAGTATATTAACCTCCATAGTATTACAATAAGGATCAAAGTCACTTGACCAGGAACCATCACCTGTTATTATACCATAGACTAAACCCTCTTTAGTAGCAAGACCTTTATCTATTAGTGTATCTAACTCATACCTTTCATTTTCATGATAGCTTGGTGGCATAAGTGTTACATAATCACCAATTGCAAAAGTGGTAAATGTATCACTTGATAGTATACAATTAAGAAGATAACTTATGTGATCATTACTTAGACCAGTCTTAAGTATATTTCTTATATGCTCTATATTACTTTTATTATTTACTTGTGTTTCATCTATTAATTTACTTAGTAGACTTTCTGTTGTCTTTTGAGATAAGGTGTACGTTTTATTCATTATGTTTTAAGTTTTATAAACATAGTAGACCAGCCTTTTATTAAGCTGAGTCTACTACGTTTGGTTACCACTAACCATATATTATTAGGTTATCTCCCTAGCCTTACTACCTAGTGTTATTATAGATATAATAGTACTGGTGTTGTTAGGGTGTCAGGAATGGCCCTTTTATTTATCTTTTTGAGTGTTGTGTTATTTCTAATGCACAAAGCGGTAATAGAATATGTACAGATGGAACACGTTTGAAGTCTTTGTCAAACCCCATACCTACTCCAACCATTGGTAAAAACTCAATTGTTACTTTAGGTAGCATGTGTACATAGTGTAAATACTTACTGACTATAACAGCCAGTATAAAGGTGGATACAGTTATTAATACTATACCTGTTATTGGAAATGGTTCTTCAACACAAGCACCTAATGTATTAATTACTGTTGTTGTTGCTTTTGCCATTGTAAATGTAAATAGTAGTGCCACGGATATTAGTGGCATTACTATAACAAAAAAGATTTTGATAAGAGATTTTATTAATTTTTTCATGATTTTAATTATTATAAGATGATACGTAATTTATATATTCAGATATAGGATCACGATGGTGTACCTCAATAAGATTATTATCCAATGCTAACTCTCTTAACTCATGGTTATCATGAAGAGTGTTATTTAAATCATCCATATCTGGTGATTCAAGTTCATTACGCTTTACGGTGTAATGTTGTTCCCCTGTAAACAGGTTAACGATTGGATTTGCTAATGAGGTATACATTATGATACCTATATTTTTTTTGTGTTGAACAAACTGTTCACGTTCTAAGATTAATATTTGCATGGTTATTTAATTTAAGTGGTTAATGTAATGTAAAGACACCTTAAAGAAGCAGATGATTAAGGCTTGTAGTCTCCTCATACTATACTAGTAATAGTATAACTGCTCCGGGTTGTTTGTTTTGTGTCATTCAATCATTTTGATTGGTGCTCTACGTAAAGATTGTTAATGTGTTATTTTAGTTTATCATCAAGGTCATAACCTACAAATACTGAAGGTATCCAACCAAATATGAAACCTATACCCATTGTTGCTCCATGTGAGAAGCATTTCTTGAATGACCAGGTGTCTTGTAACCACCATACAGTGGTATTGATTAGTAGTACTGTGATAATGAATGTAGCTA
>TARA_R110002111_G_scaffold185492_1_pt1 | contig 17114 bp, 17 predicted proteins | sample TARA_R110002111 | Tara Oceans TARA_R110002111 (sample SAMEA4397363) | marine metagenome | biome: Polar Biome; feature: [ZZZ] marine water layer (ENVO:01000295); material: water (ENVO:00002006), including particulate matter (ENVO:01000060) such as... | depth 199 m | reverse complement strand
TATGCTCCACCAAATTCTCCGTAGTAACCTTTTTTGTTGATGTTGTATGTTTTTTTCATAATCCTTTGTCATCCTGAACTTGTTTCAGGATCTCATTATATTTTCTTTTTTTCTTCATTCATTTTGTCTTGAAACAAAACGAATCAAAAATTCAAAACGATTTATTGGGAAATTGCAAAAGCACCATTAGCTTTCGGAATTCCATGCTTCAAGCCTCGCTTTGCAGTTCCATTCCTTCACTCATTATTTCTGAAAATCGTTGATTCCGACGCTGTCGGAAATTGGGACTTTCATATTTGTTTTACATTGTTTTCAATTAAATCTTTTTTGTTTTTCTGTTTTCAACAGTAAGCAACTGAAAACTATTCAATTAATTCATGCTTAAATCTTTATTCGTCAGTTCGAGTAATTTCGATTTTTATCGAAATTGTATTGAGAACTTGTTTAATGCTTCTCTGTACAATTTTTTCGTGCCTTAAAAATCATTCGAAGTGATGTGTTTTTTAAATTTTTCTAATTCTTCAATATGTTTTAATCCAGGTTCAATTTCAAATTTACTGTTCACGTCTATAGCGTAACAATATTTTGAAGCAAGACTTTCTTTAAATGCTTTTATCTTGTCTATTTCATTCAGACCTATGCCACCAGTTAGAAAGTAAGGTTTGGTTGATGGATAATTCTTTAACACATTCCAATTAAAAGTGTAACCATTTCCGCCAGGTAACTTTCCGTTGGTGTCGAATAAAAAATAGTCGCAAACATCTTCATAGTCGTTTAGTACAGAAAAATCAAATTCATCTTTTATTGAAAAGACTTTGATGATTTCTTTGTTTGTAGATTTTAACAATCTACAAATTTCTGGCGTTTCATGACCATGTAACTGAAGAGCATCCAGATTATGTTTTTCTATTTTATTAACAATAATCTCTACTTTTTCATCAACAAAAACACCAACTTTTTTAATTCTATTTGATACTTCTGGAATACTTGTGTTGTTAAAATTCCTAGCAGAATTCTTATAAAATATAAAACCAAGATAGTCTGGTTGTAATTTTGCAACTTCAGTAGTATTATATTTCATTCCACAGATCTTTAACTTCATTTTATTCTCGCGAAAGCGGGAATCCCACCACGCTTCTTGTTTTTTATTGATTACTTCTCGATACATTTTTTTTCGCACCTAAAAAATCACTCGAAGTGACTTTAATAGGTTAATTTATTTATAAACTCCGTAGCACTTTGTCCAGGATTGTCCGTTTTCATAAAGTTTTCACCGATTAAAAAGCCTTTGTAGCCATAAGGTTGTAATTCTTTAATAGCTTCAATTGAACTAATACCACTTTCTGAAACTTTTACAAAGTCATCTGGTATTTGTTCGCTTAATAGTTTTGAAGTTTCTAAACTCACTTCAAAGGTTTTAAGGTTTCTATTATTAACACCTAACATATCTAAGGAAGGCATTATAGATTTGTGTAATTCTTCTTCGTTATTAACTTCTAATAAAACTTCTAGATTTATACTTTTTGCTAATTCTGAAAACTCCTTAATCTTATTTCGTGTTAAAATTGCTGCGATTAATAAAACAACATCCGCTCCATAAGCTTTTGCTTCTATAATTTGATAGGTATCAATTATAAATTCTTTTCTTAATAATGGTATATTACAACTAGCTCTTGCCAATAATAGATCGTCTAAAGCTCCTCCAAAATATTTCCCATCAGTCAGAACTGACATGCCACAAACTCCAGCTTTTTCATAACCACTAGCAACGTCTTGCACATTTAGACCTTGGTTGATAACTGACTTTGATGGTGAACGCCTTTTATGTTCTGCAATAATACCAGATTCACTTGTTCTTAAACGTTCGGCTAGCGAATTAGTTTCGCGCTCAAACAAAACAGAGTGCTCTAATTGATGTAATGGAATGAGTGATTTTTGTAAATCAACTTCTTTACGTTTGTCTATTACTATTTTATCTAAAATGTTCATTTACTTAATGCAATCAATTTATCTAAACTTTGTTTTGCTTTTCCGCTCATTAAAGATTCTTTTGCCAAACCAAAACCCTCTTTATGCGAAATCTGTTTCGCTGTAGCAATCGCTAAACCTGCATTGGCGCAAACCACATTGTTTTGGGCTTCAGTACCATTTCCATTAATTATTTTGGTAAAAAGTTTAGCGGCTTGTTTTACAGTGTTACCACCAAAAATAGCAGCTTGTTCTATTTGTTCAACACCTAAATCTTGTGGTTCGAATAAGGTTTCTGTAGTATTAGAAATAACTTTAGTTTTTCCTGTTAATGAAATTTCATCATAACCGTCTAAGGTATGCACAACGGCATAATTTTTATCTGTTTCTTGATATATATAGCTATATAATCTTAATAACTCTAAGTTGAAAACTCCAACCATTTGGTTTTTAGGAAATGCGGGATTCACCATTGGTCCAAGCATATTAAAAAACGTTTTTACACCCAATTCTTTTCGTATTGGTACTACATTTTTCATTGCTGGATGAAAAAGTGGTGCATGCAAAACACAAATACCAGTTTCATCGATACTACGTTTTAAAAAGTCTATTTCATTTGTGAATTTGATGCCTAAATGTTCCATTACATTAGAAGAGCCACAAGCAGAAGACACTCCGTAATTGCCATGTTTTGTGACATGAACGTTAGCGCCTGCAGTTACAAATGAAGATAATGTTGAGATGTTGAACGTATCTTTTCCATCACCTCCAGTACCACATAAATCAATAGTATCATAACCATCTAGATCTACAGGAATACATAATTCTAAAAGCGCATCTCTAAAACCACGAAGTTCTTCTAAAGTTATACTACGCATCATGTAAATTGTAAGGAATGATGCAATCTGACTTTGATTGTACTTTCCATCTGAGATATTTACGAGAACATTCCTAGCTTCTTCGCTCGAGATACTTTCTTGGTTAATAAGTCTGTTTAGTAGTTGCTTCATAATTAAGAATTGACCCAGTTTTTGAGAATAGTTTTTCCATCTGGAGTTAAAACAGATTCTGGATGATATTGTACTCCTCTTACATCATATTCTCGATGTCTTAAAGACATTATCTGTCCATTTTTATCAAAAGATGTGGCTTCTAAGCAATCAGGTAACTTATTGTTTACCACCCAAGAGTGATAACGACCAACTTCAAAAGTTTTATCGAGTCCTTTAAAGAGGCTTTCATCATCGACAGATAGTGTAACGTTGGTAGCAACACCATGATAAACATTATCTAAATTTTTTAGAGTTCCACCAAAAACTTCACCTATGGCTTGCTGTCCTAGACACACACCTAAGATGCTTTTCGTTGGAGCATAAGTCTTTATAATTTGTTTTAATAATCCGGCTTCATCTGGTATTCCAGGACCTGGAGATAAAACAATTTTATCAAATGCATCAACGTCTTCAATTCCTAGTTTATCATTTCTTTTTACAGTGACATCGCAATCGAGATCTTCTAAATAATGAACTAGATTGTACGTGAAACTATCGTAATTATCTATGACTAATACCTTTTTCATATTAAATATCTTTTGCTTGTTCAATAGCTTTAGTTAAAGCACTAAGCTTATTATATACCTCTTGTAATTCCCTTTCTGGATTTGATTTTGCAACTAATCCAGCTCCAGCTTGCCAAAATAATTTATGATTCTTACTTAAGAACGTTCTAATCATAATGGCATGATTAAAATTGCCTTCGAAATCCATAAACCCAATAGCTCCACCATAATAACCTCTGCTGGTTTTTTCATACTTCTCAATCAATTGCATAGCCATATATTTTGGTGCACCACTTAAAGTCCCAGCAGGAAAAGTGTCTGCGACCACTTGCATAGTATCTGTGTTTTTATGAATAGTTCCTGTGATTTTACTCACTAAATGTATAACATGTGAGAAAAATTGAACCTCTCTATAATTTTTTACAGTGACATTACTACCATGTTTGCTTAGATCATTTCTGGCTAAGTCAACCAACATTACATGTTCACTATTTTCTTTATCGTCTTTAATTAATTCTTCAGCAAGTTCTGCGTCTTTTAGGTCATTTCCTGAACGTTTAAAAGTACCTGCAATAGGGTGAATTTCAGCTTTATCTTCACTAACTATGAGCTGAGCTTCTGGTGAACTACCAAATATTTTAAAGTTACCATAATCAAAATAAAATAGGTAAGGGGAAGGGTTTATACTTCTTAAAGCACGATAAACATTAAACTCATCACCACTAAATTCTTGAGAAAATCGTTTCGATAATACCAATTGAAATACATCACCTCTCGCACAGTGCTTTTTTGCAAGTTCAACATATTGTTTGTAGTCGTCATCTGTAATATTAGATTCAATATCTTCTTTGGTATTAAAATCATAAGATGCATATTGTCTGGTTTGGATTAACTGAAGAATTCCGCCGATATTATTCTCAGTATCAAAACAATGCGCGAAAATATAGGCTTCGTTTTTAAAGTGATTAATAGCAATGATGTTTTGATAAACCGCGTAATAAATTTCAGGAATATCAATAGAATCTTCTTTTTTTGAGATTTCTATATCTTCAAAATACTTGACGGCATCATAAGAGGTATATCCGAAAACCCCATTATTAATAAATTTAAAATCTTTGTTTGAATCTACTTTAAAACGTTGGGTGAATTTGTGAATCTCTTCTACTACACCAACAGTTGTGGCATTATTGGTTTTAGAACTTCCATCTGGATAGGTTTGGTGAATAATGCCATCTTCAACCTTAATTGAAGCAATTGGATTACAGCAGATGTAAGAAAAGCTATTGTCATTAGCATGATAATCACTACTCTCTAGTAAAATGCTATTAGGGAATTTATCTCTAATTTTAAGATAAATACTAACAGGTGTAATCGTATCTGCTAATATCTTTTTATAATGTGTGTATAGACTAAATGTTTTCATTTTATGTCAAATTCAATTTGACATCTCTTCGATTAGAGATGTGTTTTAATTTAAAAGATTCTGAAACAAATTCAGAACAACAAAAAAGGCTTGTCGTGAATGACAAGCCTTTTTTTATATTATTACATAACAAGGATTATTTCACGAACATGAGTTTGAGAAATTCCACCACCAAGTATATTTTGTTATTGTTTTCATGATTAAATATCTATTGCTCTTTCATTTGTCACATAGAACATTTTTTACTTTACTACCCTAAATACAAATAAAAATTAGATGTTTCGTTAGAAAGCCAAAGATAGAGATGAATTTTTTTATTTCAAACGATATTATAAAAAAGATTCCTGCATAACAAAAAATATGTCATTGACAGGAATCAAAATCTAAATGTTGCTATTAACCAGAGTTCTTTGGGAACTAGAATGTTAGGCTTACATTTAAATCAAAATTATCATAAATCGCTTTGTCTTTTAGGTCATCAAAAAAGCTAGAAGAACCATATTTAATATCGTATTCTGTTCTATCAATTTCTAAACTTGCAGTTGCAGTATTTTCTTTAATGCTCATTGAAAATTCTACGGTTTTTGTAGTTTCTTTAATAGTTAAGTTTGCTTTAACTTTATAAGAACCATCTTTCCCTGAAACATTTATGAATTCTAATAATGCCGTAGGAAATTTTTCTACACCAAAGAAATCAGCTGATTTTAAATGACCATCTAGTTTGCCTTTATATTTTCCTTCTAAATCTGTGGTATTTATTGACGTCATATCCATTACAAATGTTCCACCCGTTAAAGTTTCTCCATCAAAACTTAAGGTTCCGTTTTTTATGTTAATTGTACCTTGATGTTGACCAGTTACTTTATAGCCTTTCCAGTTCACTTTACTCTTTTCTATATCTACTGTTTTTTTTGTTAAAGTTGTAAAAGACATTAATGATATTGCTAATATTAAAAGCATTGCAATTTTTGAATTTCTGTTTTTCATAATTATTAATTTCTAAGTTTTATTAAAAGTTTATTTAATTGTAATAACTCATCTTGAGTTAAATTTTTAGTTACATTTTTTTCAGCAGATTCAATTAATGGATCTATAGTTTTAAGGGTTTTATTACCTAAATCTGTTATAGAGATTTCTACTTTTCTGCGGTTTTCTTTGCATATAATGCGTTTAACAAATTTTTTGTTTATTAATTTATCTACTAAACGCGTTGTGTTACTCATTTTACTTACCATACGCTCTTGTATGTCTTGTAAGTTTATAGTCTTACCATTTTGTCCTCTTAGTATTCTAAGAACATTAAATTGTTCTAGAGATAAGTCGTGTGGTTTTAACTCAAATAATAGTTCGTCTTTTATCCAATTATTAGAAAAGAATATATTTATTACTGACGCTCTAGACAATGGCAATTCGTTCTTAGTTTTTAATATTTTATTTAATTCTTTCATACACAACAATTGTATATACAAATGTAATATTATTTGTTGAATAAAAAACTAATGTTTTGTTAAATTTTTAATTGGTTCAAAGTCGATTAATAACTTTATAAAATGAAGAAATTAATACTGCTACTGTTATTATCAACTTTGTCTTGTAAAAATGATGCTTCGGGTTCAGAAATTGTTGTATCAGGCGATAAGGTAGAAATAGATAAAAAAAGTATTGCGGATGCATTTAGATTAGAAGTTTATGACTATGATGGGTTAGAACCTCTTATTAATGTAAAGGATAACAAAGTCCATGTAGTAAATTTTTGGGCGACTTGGTGTGCACCTTGTGTAAAAGAAATGCCTTACTTTGAGAAGATAAATGAAAATTATAAAGACAAAGGGGTAGAAGTGTTGTTGGTAAGTTTAGATTTCCCAAGAAATTATGATTCTAAATTGAAGCCTTTTATAAAGAAGCATAATTTAAAATCTAAAATAGTTGCCTTTGATGATACTGATCAAAACAGATGGATTTCTGCAATTAATAAAGACTGGTCTGGTGCCTTGCCAGCGACAATTATATACAAAGGAGATAAACGGAAATTTTACGAAAGGTCATTTACACAAGAAGAATTAGAAAAAGAACTTAAACAATTTTTAAAATAAATTTAGCATGAAAACTTTAAAATTACTTACGGTTATGGCGTTAGTGCTTACACTTTCTTCCTTTACCACAAACACCGGAGATAAGGGTTATGATGTTGGTGACCTAGCAACCGATTTTAGCTTAGAAAATATAGATGGTAATATGGTTTCATTATCAGATTATAAAGATGCTAAAGGGTTTATCGTCGTTTTCACCTGTAATACATGCCCTTATGCTGTAGCTTATGAAGATAGAATAGAAGCACTTAACAAAAAATATGCAGACAGAGGTTATCCTGTAATTGCTATTATGCCAAATAATACAGATGTTAAGCCTGGTGATAATATGGAAGCAATGAAAGCTAGATCTAAAGCAAAGGGATTTACATTTCCATATTTAATGGATAAAGGTCAGCAGATTTACCCAAAATATGGTGCTACTAAAACGCCACACGTTTATATTTTAGAAAAAACTAAAAAAGGAAATGAAGTAAAGTATATTGGTGCAATAGATGATAATTATAAAGATGCAGCAGCAGTCACAGAAAAATATGCTGAAGATGCAATTGATGCGTTATTAAAAAATAAAGAGATTAAAGTAAAAGAAACTAGAGCTATTGGTTGCTCCATTAAAGTTTAATATTAGAGATTCTTATTTTAAAGGGAAATTCTGTTAAATATTGAATCCGGAGTGTAACACTTCGGATTTTTTTTCGTCTATATGATAAAGAAATGTTAATTTTGCTTAATAATTAAGGTTCATTATGGCGAATTTAACGCAACAAGATTGGATAAAACAACTAGAGGAAGACAATAATTATGTTGTTTTAGATGTTAGAACACAAGAAGAAGTAGATTTAGGTAAAATACCTAATTCCATACATATAGATATTTACAAAGGACAAGGTTTTATTTATGAGCTTCAAGAGTTAGATAAAACCAAGAACTATTATGTGTATTGTAGATCTGGTAATAGAAGTGGGCAAGCCTGTGCTATAATGAACCAACTAGGTTTTGAAAACGCCTATAATTTAGTAGGAGGTTTTAACGAGTGGAAAGGCGAAATAGCTTACCAATAATAAATTATTAATAGAAATTATGAAAAAACCATATATAATATTTTGTCTTTTTGTAGCAATAAGCTTCGGTACAAGTTGTGTAGATGCAAAAATTGATGATACAGAAGTAAAGTTAGTTACTGCTGAAGAAATGCAGTCTATTTTAGAATTAGAAGATGTACAGTTGGTTGATGTTAGAACACCGTTAGAACACGATGAAATCCGCATAGAAAATTCTCAAAATATAGATTATATGTCTCCAACGTTTGATGAGGATATTAACAAGTTAGATAAAAACAAGCCTGTTATTTTATATTGTAAATCTGGAGGAAGAAGTGCCAAATGTGCTAAAAAATTAAAAGATGCTGGATTTAAAAAAATATACGATCTCCAAGGCGGAATTTCTAAATGGAAACATTCTGATAAAATAAAGATTGAAGTAAAATCTTAAAACTTTGAACCGAACAATATGTTCGGTTTTTTTATGCCTAAATATTTTCGTCTTTATTCTTAAGGTTTTTATAAATTAGTGGGACTGTTAATCAATAATAAAAACACATCAGTTACATTTGTGTTTTAATGCTTTACCTATGACGATTAAAAAAGGACTACTTCTTTGCCTGTTAGCAATTGGCTTTTCATTCAATTTATTTTCTCAAATATTAGAACCTGTTAAATGGGAGTCTGAAATAGAAAAAATTTCAGAGATTGAATATAACTTAATATTTAAGGCTAATATTGAAAAGGGTTGGTATATCTATTCACAGAAATCTAATGGAGGGTTTGCACCAACCACCTTTTTTGAATTCAAAAATCAAGAAAATAATTATAAGTTAGAAGGACCAACAACAGAACCAGTTGTTCCTCCAATATACGATGAAATTTTTGAGGAAGATGTAGTGAAATTTAAGAACAAAGCTGTTTTTACTCAAAAAATAATATTATTAAACACTAATCTAAAACAGATTGAAGTCTTTGTTGAATATCAAACCTGTGATATCTCAAAATGTATTCCGGGTGATTACACATTTAATTTGTCTTTGGATGGATCTGCTATAGAAAAAGAAGCAGTTTCTATTGATAAACGTAGCAAAGAACTCTCTGAAAGCCTTAATCTAAATGTTACAGGATGGGATAAATACGAAAAACAAACTGTAGAAGAGCAGAGTAATCTGTCTATCTTCTTCCTTGGTTTTTTAGGCGGTTTAATTGCTTTATTAACGCCGTGTGTATTCCCTATGATTCCTCTTACGGTTTCCTTCTTTACAAAGAGTGCAAGTAATTCTAAAAAAGGGCTATTCAATTCCATATTATATGGATTTTTTATCTTCTTAATCTATGTGCTGTTAAGTATTCCTTTTCATCTATTAGATTCTTTAGATCCTGGGATATTAAATAATATCTCTACAAATGTTACACTAAATATTATATTCTTTGTAATCTTTATTGCTTTTGCATTTTCTTTCTTTGGTTATTTTGAGTTGACATTACCACACTCATGGAGTGCAGCCATGGATAGTAAAGCAAATAAAATAGGTGGCTTTGTTGGTATCTTTTTTATGGCTTTGACTTTAGCGATTGTATCATTTTCTTGTACAGGTCCAATATTAGGGACGCTTTTAGGAAGTTCATTAACTGCAGATGGTGGAGCAATGCAATTAACTATGGGAATGAGTGGTTTTGGTTTAGCCTTAGCACTACCTTTTACTTTATTTGCAATGTTTCCAAAATGGTTAAACTCGTTGCCTAAATCTGGTGGTTGGTTAAATACAGTAAAAGTTGTGTTAGGTTTTATAGAACTGGCTTTAGCACTTAAATTCTTATCTAATGCTGATTTGGTACAACATTGGGGACTTTTAAAGCGTGAAGTGTTTATTGGTCTATGGATTATAATTGGAATAGGATTGGCACTTTATTTATTCGGAAAAATTAAGTTTCCACATGATGGATTGCTCCAAAAACTTAGTAAAGGAAGAATCACCACAGGTATTTTAGTTATTGCTTTTGTAATTTATTTAATTCCTGGATTAACAAATTCAAAATACGCCAACTTAAAACTACTAAGTGGTTTTGCTCCACCATTATTTTATAGTCTTTATGATAAGGATTCAGATTGTCCTCTAGATCTAAATTGTTATAAAGATTTAGACGAAGGTATTGCAGCTGCAAAAGATGAGAACAAACCAATTTTGTTAGACTTTACAGGTTGGACTTGTGTGAATTGCAGAAAGATGGAAGAGCAAGTTTGGAGTAAATCAGATATCTATAAAATATTAAGTGAAGACTATATTATTATTTCACTCTATGTAGATGATAATGAGAAAGAACTTCCTAAAGACAAACAGTTTCAATATTTAAGATCTAATGGAACTGTTAAAGACATTGAAACCTTTGGTGATAAATGGACGGCTTTACAGACGATAAATTTTCATAATAATTCTCAGCCTTATTATGTATTGCTAAACGCAAATATGGAATTACTTAATGTAACAAATGCTTATGAGTCTAATGCAGAGGCGTATTATCAATGGCTAAAAACTGGTCTTGAGAATTACAAGAAATAAGCAACCTAATATTATCAACGGCTTCGTATTGGGTTGAATTTCAGAACCTAACACAAATAAATGACTTTAAAAGGTATCTTAAAATCACTCCTTTGAGATGCAACCATACACTCAAAATGTATAGACCAGATAGGCTCGATAAATAAAAAATCACTTACGGACAGTCAAACAACCTATTCGTCCTAGCTTTATGTTTTTAAGGCTTATATGTACGTATCTTCATTACACTCCAAAACTGATCTTTATCTTGAATAGATAATTTTTATTGTCTATTCATTATACAACGTGTTACTATTATACAATTATTTGTGTCGTGTAATACTTACTCGATATTTACAAACCAATTAAATCAAAACATTATGCTTAAAAAATCAATTTCATTTATTTCCATGGTAGCCATAGTTTTTGGAACTGTGTTTACCTTAACGGCTCAAGAAGATGACAAGTCGTACAAAATGTGGGAGGATATTATGATTACTCCAGACAAAACCCAACTTAAAGTGTTGTCAGAAAATATGAGGAGGCACAACGAAAAGTACCATAAGGAGGGGCCTCATAAAGCAACTGTTTATAATATTACAACTGGACCAAACGCAGGCAAGATTATTTGGGAAATGGGTGCGCTTACCTATAGTGATTTAGATAAAAGACCATCTGTTGGAGGTCATGATGAGGATTGGAGAGATAATATTTCTCCTTACATTCTAGAGACAAACACCGTTGAGTATTGGAAATCAAACAAAAAGCTAAATAATACAGCTATGTTAGATGATGACAATTCAAAATATCCGATTCTATTTGTTCGCTATTTTGAAGTGGTTGATGGGCCGTCACCTGGTGTAGAATTGTTCTTTGAAAGGGTCAGTAAAACTATAAAAGCTTTAGATGGTGTAAATCCATGGGGAGTTTATTACAATGAGTTTAGACAAGGTGATCTAGGACGTCATATCTCTACGTTTAATTTTAGTCCAAATTGGGCAGATTTTGATAGAGACGTCAATTGGGTTAAGACCTTTGAAAAAGTTAATGGTGAAAACTCATGGCAAAATCAGCAAGAGTTGTTTAGAGCAACTTTTAAAAACTCATGGGATGAAATATGGGTTTACAATAAAAATATGAGTGGCGACTAATTATGAAATAGTAATATTACATAAGTAATAACCATATTTAGAACAAGACTTTATAGACCTCTCACCCAAGATATTTGTGGTGAGAGGTTTTTTATTTTTTTGGTATTGTGTAACCGAAATAATTCATTTTTTAAGATGTTACTTTTTAGCTTATAAATTACACCACGGCATATAATTACACCTCAACATAAACGTCTTCAAAAGGCACTCTAAAACGTGGGCCATAAATCCCATTATCATCTCTTATACCACAGCTAATAATCATATTGATTTCGGCTCCTCTTGGTAGACCTAAAATCCGTTTCACTCTCAATGTGTCACTGCCTTCCATAGGACATGTGTCGTAGCCAATAGCTGCCATACTGATCATAAAGTTTTGTGCAGCCAAGCCAGCACTTTTATGAGCTACAATACGCATATCACTTAAGCGTGTTTGTCTGTAAATAGGTTTGAAAAGTCCAACAATTTGAAAAACAAAAAACTTGATATAACCTAAAATGCCTAAGAAATCTATATAAATTGTCGGGATCAGTTTTTTGTAATAATTAGTGGCCATGGTTTTGCGCTTTAGATCGCGCTCGCTTAAATCGGGTTTGTTATAGACTTTATTTAGAAATTCAATATTAGCTTTTGCACGTTTTCGCCATAAATCTTTTCGAGAAACAACAACCACCATTTGCTTTGCTGTTTTTGCAGCACTTTGGTTAAAGCAAGCCTCAGCTAGTTTACTCAAAACCGTTTTATCTGTGATATGATAAAATTCCCATAACTGAAGATTACTGCTCGTAGGTGCTAATGAAGCATTTACTAAACACTGTTTTACTTTATCTGTGTCAATTGAGTCATCTTTATAAACGCGTGTAGAACGTCTATAAGTAATAGCTTCCGAAGCTGTTTTTTCCATAGGTGATTTTTTGTAATAAATAAGAAAAACATCTAAGATAGCAGATTAGAATCATTAGAAGACAAACTAATTGTATAATAATAAAAAGAACCTATATTGTGTTGTGCATTATTTAGAATTGAAGTTTGCATTAAGATGTTATTATGAAAAGTAAAGCGGTAGATTATATTAATATTTGGCTTCTGCTTATATCCTTTTTGGTAGCCATTTACTTGCCTTTTGAGTTGTTTCTGTTTTCATACGCCATTTTAGGACCTTTACATTATTTAACAGAAATCAATTGGCTTGATGATAAAAAGTATTTTATAAAATCAAAATCCCAAGGCTATAAAGCATTTATAATAATCGCTTTAATCATCTCTGCTTATCCTTTACTTAAATATCTAAACCTTGCCGACAATTTTGCAGCTGTTTTTGAAGTGTTTAGTTCTCAAAAAAATATAATCCTGTTATCAGGTTTTATATTTTCGGTATCACTGATTTTTTTTACTAAAATGAAGCAATTGATTGGCGCTTTTATATTTAGTATTTTGTTTTCGGTAATCTGTAGTCTCTATATTCCAAAGCTTCTTATTGTTATTGGTGTTTTTCTGCCAACACTAATACATGTCTATATTTTTACGCTTCTTTTTATGATTTATGGACAGCTAAAAGCGAAAAGCAAACCAGGTATAATAAGTATTCTACTTCTCATTATTGCTCCCATAGTTATTGCGTTTTTAGATATAAAACCAGAAGCCTATTTAATTTCAGATTTTACCAAAAACACCTATACAGGTAGTGGATTCTTATTCTTAAATACGAGTGTTGCTAGATTATTTGGAGATGTGGACAAAGAGGGTTTTAGTCTCATCTCTACTATTGGTCTTAAAATTCAAATATTTATAGCTTTTGCATATACCTATCATTATCTCAATTGGTTTTCTAAAACTTCAATCATAGGTTGGAAAACCAGCTTTACAAGTACAAGAATGAAATACATCATTTTCTTATGGCTATGTTTCGTAGGCTTATATCTCTACGATTATATTATAGGGCTTACCGCCTTGTTTTTCTTAAGCCTATTACATGTGGTTTTGGAGTTTCCACTAAATGTTACTACCATAAAAGAATTAGGGCTAGTTAGTTTTAAAAAGCTAGGTTTTAGAAATAGATAGTCTAGAATCTATCGATAATAGTGGAAATTCAATTTTAATATAGAACTATTTTGATGAGACTAATTCAAACTCATAAATTTTGGTAAGTAAGAAAACAAAAACATCGAAACACTAAGATCGTATTTCGATATTGATACAGATTAAAATCTGAGTCTTGAGTTCTTTTTCTTAATGTTTCTTTTTAGTAATCCATTTAAGGATTTACTTTATGTTTCATTAATACTACTAACTCGGCATTTTTAAGGATTTCGTCTTGGTAATGTTTCTTTTTAGAGACCCGCATTTAAGGATTTACTTTATGTTTCATTAATCAAGGATAACTTCATGTCCTTTAATAATAAGACACCATATTTTTTAAAAAGTCACATTTATTCTTTTAAATAGTTTCTTAGCATCATAATCAGTTGCGAGTTTTGAGAATTGGATTGTTTAACTTCGTTGTTTTCAATGAAACGGTTTAATAGATTTTTAAGTTTAAAAATAATTAAATACTTCGTTTTTTGGTTAAGGCTAGTAGTAGAGAAAGTAAGCCCAGATAAAAATTTCATATCTTATTGGTTAATTATGGTTTGCTTTTAAATTTGTGTAATCTTGTTTATCAAAACATCTTCGTTTTAGTATAAATGTTTTAAAAATCAAATAAAAAATGAAAATAAATAATTTAAGAGTCAGACTAATACTATTTGCACTTATAAATTTTCGAATACTATTTTCTCAGTCAGTTCCTATTACAATTGACGGTGTTTTTGATGATTGGACACCAGATTTGACCACATTTGTTGACACAAGTGAAACAATTAGTGGAATAGATTTTTTAGAGATTCAAGTGACAAATGATAATGAATTTTTATTCATTAAAATAAAGGCCAATGCTGAGTTTGATTTAACTGATAATCAAATTTTACATGAGTTGGGGATTTTTATAGATACAGATAATAACTCAAGTACAGGTTTTGATATTCAACAAGGATATGGGTCAGAACTGGGTATCTTATTCACAGAACTTTTTGCACATTATAATGTAACGCCATATTCGCAAGTCGGATTTACAGATTTAAAATTAAGAGCTGCGCCAACTGTAACTTCAGATGAATTTGAAATAGCAATAGGAAGACATGTTATACCAGATGGAATTAACCCATTGTTTTCTTCTTCAACAATAAAAATTCTATTAAAGAATGAAAATAATTTTGATAAAATTCCAGATGTTGGAGGCGTTTTCTCGTACACTTTTGATGAAACGCCAGTAACTCCATATACTCCAATAGATATTGATAAATCAGATGTGTCACATATTAGAATTATGGCATATAATACGTTACTAAATGGCTTATTAGATTTGAATAGAGTTGATGATTTTGAAAATATTATTAAGATTTTGAGTCCCGATATAGTTGGGTTTATTGAGAGTGCTAACACATCAGAATCTTATGTTAAATCTCTCTTTGATACTTGGATTCCTTTAGGTACCACAAATGGTTGGTATGTTGAAAAACATGGAGGTGAGGTTACGGTTTCTAAATGGGAAATATTACAAAGATGGGATGGTTTAACAAGACAATTTCCTGTTTTAATAGATTTGCCAAGTAGCTATGGTACAGATTTGCTTTTTACCAATGCTCATTTAAGTTGTTGTGGAGCAGACGTTAATCGGCAGGATCAAGCGGATCAATATGCTGCATTTATTCTAGACGCTAAATCACTAGGAGGAGACATAACATTACCTGAAAACACTCCTTTTGTTTATGGAGGTGATTTAAATTTAGTTGGATTTTCACAACAATTAACAACTCTTAAAACTGGAGATATTCAAGACACTGTATCTTATGGACAAGGAGCTCCATTAGATTGGGATGATAGTGACTTAACTGAAGAGAATTCTATTCAAACAGATATAAGAATGGGATATACTTGGAGATCTGACGGACAAGTTTTTCCTCCAGGTAAATTAGATTTTATAATTTTTTCTGACTATACATTAATCGCTGAAAAATCATTTGTACTTCAAACTGAGGTTATGTCAACTGATAGATTATCTCTATATGGACTAAATCTATCTGATACAAGTAATGCATCAGATCATTTTCCAGTAGTTGCAGATTTTTCAATAAATCAATCTTTAGGAATTGATCAAAATAGTGTTTTATTGCCTACTATTTACCCTAACCCAGCAAATGATTTTGTAACTATAAGAGGTGTGGCAGATATAAAATCTGTTGCTATTTATAATATGAATGGAAAACTTATTTTGTCTGATTCGTCTGGTTCGGAAATTATTAAAATAGCAGATTTACAATCTGGAGTTTATTTTGCAAAAATTAAAACAAAGCAAGCAAGTACATCTATTAAAATTATAAAACTTTAGCGTTTTCTGCAAAAAAAGGATTTTATAAATAATAATAGTTTTAGTTAGGAGGCGAAATTGAAATCAATTAAAAGAATTCAAAACTTAAGAATATCGTCGGTTCTAATCTGTGGATTCAGAGCGGTTTGATTTGTTTAAATTTGTTAAATTCATGATTTTTAGTTACCTTTAAATGTCTTCAAGTCTGATCTTTATCTTAGATGTGAGTGTTCAACTCCATTTATTATAGGCTATTAACTATTTACATTTTTTTACTTTACAGTGCTCTGATTATAATCAAAGTACACAACTAACCAACAAACCAATTAATTATGTTGAGAAAAACAATGGCATCTTTTTTGATGCTCGCAATGGTATTTACGTATTCTAATACGATAAATGCTCAAGAATCTGAAGATTACAATATGTGGGAGAACATTATGTTTACACCAGATAATAAGGAATTAAAAACCTTGGGTGAAAATATGCGAAAACACAATCAAACTTATCATAAGGAAAATCCTTATAATGCAACGGTTTACAATATTACCACAGGTCCAAATGCTGGTAAAATGATTTGGCAAATGGGTTCTATGATGTTTAAGCACAATGACACACGTCCTGAAGACGGCGGTCATAACGAAGACTGGCGTGACAATGTGATGCCTTATGTTAAAAAAATCCACACCATTGAATATTGGACGCAAGATGATAAAAAATTTAATGTAGATATGTTGGCTGGTGATGAAGTTAAGTATCCAATTTTATTTATCAGGTATTTTGAAATTGAAGAAGGTCATGGCTATACAATGAATAATCACTTTAAACAAGTCAGTGAAACCTTAAAATCGATGGAAGGAGAAAATCCATGGGGTTTATATTATAATCAGTTTTTACAAGGTGATTTAGGTCGTCATGTGGCCACAGTTGGTTTTT
>TARA_R110002111_G_scaffold27081_1_pt1 | contig 17117 bp, 14 predicted proteins | sample TARA_R110002111 | Tara Oceans TARA_R110002111 (sample SAMEA4397363) | marine metagenome | biome: Polar Biome; feature: [ZZZ] marine water layer (ENVO:01000295); material: water (ENVO:00002006), including particulate matter (ENVO:01000060) such as... | depth 199 m | reverse complement strand
ACTCGTATAACATCATAAAAATCTTTTCTTCGATCTTTTAAATTTTTCACAGCTCCAAAAGAATGTAATTCTCTTAAAAGACTCAAATCTACATCAGCAACTAAAATCATTTCAGTATTGGTTGTTGCTTCTGCTTTTATGCCATTATTAGGAAATGAAAAATCGCAAGGTGTAAAAACAGCTGATTGCGCATACTGAATATCCATATTATTTACATTAGGTAAATTACCTACACTACCAGCAATTGCAACATAACATTCGTTCTCTACAGCTCTTGCCTGAGCGCATAAACGCACACGAGAATAGCCATTTTGCGTATCTGTTAAAAATGGAATAAACAAAATATCCATGCCTTCATCAGACAATAATCTTGATAATTCAGGAAATTCAGAATCATAACATATAAGAACCCCTATTTTACCAGCATCAGTCTGAAATGTTTGCAGTTTATTACCACGTTGCATTCCCCAAACTTTTGCTTCGTCTGGTGTAACATGAAGTTTTTCATAACGCTCTAAACTCCCATCTCTTCGACATAAATAACCTACATTATATAATTTATTATCAATAAGTTCTGGCATACTACCCGTAATAATATTGATATTATAAGAAATAGACAGCTGTTGCATTTTTTCTACAATTGCACTCGTATACTTTGCTAATTCTCTAATAGCTTCTGGCTCGTGTAATTGGTTGTACTTAGCCATTAAAGGTGCATTAAAAAACTCTGGGAATAATGCAAAATCCGAACGATACGCAGAAACACTATCTACAAAGAATTCTACTTGCTGCATTAAATCCTCCAAAGTATTATACGGACGCATTTGCCACTGAATAAGACCTAACCTTACAATAGACTTTACACTGCTAGCTCTTTTCCTTTTCTTGGTATAATAAATATTATCCCACTCCATTAACACAGCATATTCATTTGAAGCCGTATCTCCCTCTAAATAGCCTTTTAAAACTCTAACAGGATGAAAATCATTAGAAATCTGAAAATTTAAAACAGGATCATGGATCTCTTTACGTTTTACTTTTTCAATATATTCCTTAGGTGTTAGATTTTTATGCTTATGAAAATTTGGCATTCTACCTCCAAAAACAATCCCTTTTAGGTTTAAGTTTTCACAGATTTCTTTTCTATAATCATATAAACGTCGTCCTAAACGTAAACCTCTAAATTCTGGCTTAATAAAAACATCAATACCATACAAAACATCACCATAAGGATCGTGATTTTTAAAAGTCTCCCCTTCAATAATATCTGCATATGTGTGGTTGTCGTCTATTTTATCATAATCTACAATGAGTGATAATGCAGAACCTGCAATAACACCATCAATTTTAATTACAACTTGTCCTTGCGGAAATATGGATGTTAACCGTTCTATGTGGTGCTTTTTCCAATAGGAATCTAAAACGCCTCCATAAGACTCTAATGTTGCTAATTTTAATTCCTCAAAATCATCAACAGTTAAGTATTTTAATTCTATATTTTCAATCCTATGATCTTCCATTACATATCTAAGAGATAAGCAAATATTAGTGGCGCCACAATGGTCGCATCACTTTCAATAATAAATTTTGGTGTGTTAATATCTAGTTTTCCCCAAGTAATTTTTTCATTTGGTACAGCTCCAGAATACGATCCATAACTGGTAGTACTATCACTAATTTGGCAGAAATAACTCCAGAAAGGTGTGTCTGTACGTTCCATATCTTGGTATAACATTGGCACTACACAAATAGGAAAATCACCAGCTATACCACCACCAATTTGGAAAAAGCCAATACCGTTTTCAGAATTATCTGTGTACCAATCTGCTAAAAATGTCATATACTCAATCCCAGATTTCATGGTACTTGCCTTCAATTCTCCTTTAAGTACGTAGCTTGCAAAAATATTACCCATTGTACTATCTTCCCAACCAGGACAAACAATAGGAAGGTTTTTTTCTGCTGCAGCATACATCCAAGAATCTTTCAAATCTATTTCATAATGCTCTTCTAAAACACCAGATAATAATAATTTGTACATATACTCATGCGGAAGGTAACGTTCACCTTTAGCTTCAGCATCTTGCCATATTTTAACAATATGCTCTTGAATACGTCTAAACGCTTCCTCTTCAGGTATACATGTATCAGTCACACGATTTAATCCCTTTTCAAGCAAATTCCATTCGTCTTGAGGTGTTAAATCTCTGTAGTTTGGCACACGTTTATAATGACTATGTGCCACTAAATTCATGATGTCTTCTTCTAAATTTGCTCCTGTACAAGACACTATTTGCACTTTATCTTTACGAATCATTTCTGCAAAAATCTTTCCTAATTCCGCAGTACTCATTGCGCCAGCTAAAGACACTAACATCTTTGCTCCAGAATTAAGTTGATCTTCATAACCCTTTGCTGCATCAACCAAAGCTGCTGCATTAAAGTGTAAATAATACTTTTTTATAAATTTTGAAATTTCGCCTTTATTAGTAGTCATCTTCTGTATCGAATTTAGATTTTTTATTTCCTGTGTTTGCTGAATCGTTGAAATTACTTTCAAAACCATCTTCTATATTTTGATCTTGAAATTTATAACTCAACATTTTATAATATAATTTTGCTGCTAAGAAATCTGATGATTTATCGTTTTCATTAGGACATAATTCTACGATATCAAAACCTACAACGTTTTTCTCTTCAAATACTTGCTTTAAGAATTCTAATGTTTCATAGTACAATAATCCTCCTGGCTCTGGTGTACCTGTGCTTGGCATAATTGAAGGATCAAAAGCGTCTAGATCAAATGTAATAAACACGTTATCCGTCATTTGGTCAATTGCAGAGTCCATCCAACTATCATCTTCTGCCATTTCATGAGCGAAATACGTTTTGTCTTCGTCCATTACAGTCTTCTCAATGATATCCATAGAACGAATTCCAACTTGTATTAAGTTCGTCGTTTGGCTGGCTTCGTAAACCGCACAAGCATGATTACATGATGTGCCTTCATAACTTTCGCGTAAATCAGCATGTGCATCAATATGTAAAACTGTTATATCTTCAAACATTTCGTTGAAAGCTCTAATCGTTCCTATTGATACTGAATGTTCTCCACCAAAAATGGTAACAAATTTATTCTTCTTTATATACTTTTTTGTAGCTTGATGAACCGCTTCAACCATCGCTTCTGGCGATGCGTTTTCTGTAACAGCATCAGCTAGGAATACTCCTTGTTGATACACTTCAGAATCCGTTTCAATATCATAAAGCTCCATATTTGCTGAAGCATCTAAAAAGGCATCAGGACCTTTATCAGCTCCTTTTTGCCACGTACTTGTACCATCATAAGGCACAGGAATTAATACAATTTTAGCAGTTTCTAATTTTGCTAATTCTTCTGGAATACCAGCGTAAGTTTTTGTTTTCATTATTAAGTGATTCTAAAGTAATCAGAAATTTAATTATTTTTTTGAAATTTTTAATTGAACTATTATAAGTTCACTCAACTATTTTTCGGTTTCATATCCTAAAATACCTAACAAATTTTCGCTCTTTTGTTGTTCAGCAAACACTTTTGTATTTAGGTTTCCTTCGGCATCTCGTTGAATTAAAATATGCTTTGGCGTTGGAATTAAACAGTGTTGCAAACCTCCAAAACCACCAATAGTCTCTTGGTAAGCTCCTGTATTAAAAAAGCCAATGTATAAAGGTTTGTCCTTGTTGTATTTTGGTAAATAAATAGCATTGGTATGTTGCTCACTATTGTAATAATCATCACTATCGCAAGTTAAACCACCTAAAAGCACACGCTCGTAACTATCTTGCCAACGGTTAATTGGCAACATAATAAAACGCTTATTTATAGCCCAAGTATCTGGTAATGTAGTTATGAAAGATGAATTAATCATGTTCCATTTTTCACGATCGTTCTGTTGCTTTTGATATAAGATTTTATAAATCGCACCACCACTTTCTCCTACAGTAAAGCTACCAAATTCAGTAAAAATATTTGGTACGGCTACCTCTTCTTCTTCACAAACCAATTTAATCTGATTCACAATTTCATCGACCATATAGGCGTAATCAAAATCAAATGCCAATGAGTTTTTTATTGGAAATCCTCCTCCTATATTCAAACTATCTAAAGTTGGGCATATTCTTTTTAAAGCAGTATACACCTTTAAACATTTGTGTAATTCATTCCAATAATAAGCATTATCTCTAATACCTGTGTTAATAAAGAAGTGTAACATTTTAAGTTCAACTTTTTTATTATCTTGGATTTGATTCTTATAAAATGGAACAATATTCTTGTAACCAATACCTAAACGAGACGTGTAGAATTCAAACTTTGGTTCTTCTTCTGATGCAATTCTAATTCCAACTTTAAACTTGCCTTTAATCTCCTCAGAAAGCAAATCGATTTCCTCATAATTATCTATTATAGGAATACAATTTTTATGACCACTATTAATAAGGTCTGCAATATTAGTAATGTACTGATCACGTTTAAAACCATTACTTAAAACGAAGGTCTTGTCTGTAATTTTACCTTCTTTTTTAAGAGCTTTTACAATATCAATATCAAAAGCAGAAGACGTTTCTATATGAATATCATTAGTTAAAGCTTCATCTAAAACATGTTTAAAATGTGAACTTTTAGTACAGTAGCAATAATTGTATTTGCCTTTGTATTTATGCTTTTTAAACGCATCTGCAAACCAAGTTTTAGCGCGCTGAATATTATTAGATATTTGAGGTAAATATGTAAATTTTAAAGGCACACCATAGTCTTCAACCAATTTCATTAGGTCTATATCATGGAAATGCAGCTCTTTGTCCTCAAGTTTAAATTCTTCTTGTGGAAAGTGAAAGGATTGATCGATAAGATCAATGTATTTATTGTTCATGTTGTTAATTAAATATTCAAGTGTAAATTAATAATATATATGCGTAATCTCTGTTAAGGTTACGTTATATCATACTTGAATCTGGCTTTGTGTAGTAGGTACAAAACCATAAATATGCTGGCTAGCAGCAATCGCAGAAGCGGAAGTTAGCTCTAAAATTCGGTTACTTAACCTGTAAGCAGCTTTTGAATATGACTTCCTAATTTTCAAAAGCCCGAACATATAAACATGTTTCAATTGTTCAGCTAAAACTGGCTTTAAAATCTTGTTAGACAGTCACCAATTTCATTACAAATGTAAATTATTTTTTAATACATAAAACTTTTTTTTACTTTTTTTAAAAAAAATTTAAATCCAATATATTCTTACAAATAAACTACTAATAAACAAATAGTTAACCAGACCAAACCCAACATATCACTATTACTTATTTCACGTTAAAAAAAAGCATTATTAATTCAATAATATTCTTACAAAAATTAAAATTTAAGACATAAAAATCTTAACTTTGAGAGAGAAAGACATACGCAGTATGACGTATAGATTACACATATCACTTTTCTTCTTTTATCTTCTTGCTTTCACAAGTTCATACAGTCTCAACGTTGCCAATTTTACAATATGTGCTAGCACTAATTTATATAAAAATAAAATCATTAGCACTGTACAAGACTCTGCTAAAATTGAGCTTAAAAATAAAATAGACAAAGCGGCTAATGACAGTTTAAAAATAGCCTCAGCATATTTTGAGTATGGACAATATCTAAATAACAGCGGTGAAAAAGAAGCATCAATAGATTACCTTAAACTTGCCATAAAAATCGCTAATAAAACAAGTAATAAAGCACAAATAGCAGAATTCGACAATTATTTAGCCAACGTTTATTGGCAGGCTGGGATTTATCAATCTTCAATTGACACTTATATCTTAGCCTACAAAAGTGCAGCAATAACCCAAGATAGTAGCCAAATGGCAAAAATAAGCATGAATTTAGCTTCAAATTATAATTACTTAGGTGATTACAACGAAGCTATAAAATATGCCCTTAATGCACTAAAGATTAAAGAAACGGCAAAAGACTGGGAACGAATCTGCTACCATTACGTTGCTATGGCTACAATTTTTAAAGAAACAGATAATGTTGAAAAATGGGATTACTATATTCAAAAAGCCTACAAATTAAAAGATGTTGAAAATTGTGCTTCGTTTGGAGATATTGCTAAAATATATAATAATTTAGGTTCTATCGCAGTGCGAAAAGGAAACCACAAAAAAGCACTCATCTATTTTGATTCGCTTTTAGTTTTAAGCAAACAAGCTGGTTTCGATAAAGGTATAAGTGCTGCTTTAGGCAATAGTTCTAACATCTATAAAGAACTTAACCAACCCGAAAAAGCTTTAGAACTATTACTAGAGTCCGAAAAATATTTTGGAGATCCTTACGAAATCATTTCTAACAATAACAGTAAAGCGGAACTCTACCGCTTGTTAGGACAAGAGCAAAAAGCGCTGGATTTGGTTATGAAAAACACCTCCTTAAATGACCTTAGGTTTTACTCCATGGAGCATGAAAAAACACTGAGCCTCTTATCTGATCTAAATGCAGATTTATTAAATTACAAAGCCGCCTTAAAATGGAACGATTCTTTAAGAATTCTTGAAAACAAACTACGAGATGATAAAGTGCGTAAAGGCATTGAGGAATTAGAGACTAAATATGAAACTGCAAAAAAGGAGCAACAAATAGAATTACTTACCGCTGAAAACGAATTAAAAAACCAAGGAATAAACACAGGTATTGCCATTGTTTCCTTTTTAGTCACTGTAATAATTCTTATTCTATATATTGTGAGTATTAGAAATAAACAGGCCGAATTAAAGCAAAACAATTTACGCTTGCAAGTACTAAGAACGCAAATGAACCCACATTTTGTATTCAATGCTTTGGGTTCTATTCAAAATTTTATGTTGAAAAACGATGCTCGCAAAGCCTCGCAATACTTATCTCAATTTGCCTCTTTAACTCGAGCTACTTTAAATAATTCTACTGCCGAAACCATATCATTAGCAGATGAAATCAGTATGTTAGAAAACTATATGGCATTAGAGAAAATGCGAAAACAGAACAAATTTATTTACTCAATTAATTATGATGATGATTTAGACTTAGATTTTATAAGAATTCCGCCAATGCTCAATCAACCCTTTATTGAAAATGCTATTAAGCATGGTTTCAAAAACATTGATAATGGAGGCATATTAGAGATTACAATAACAGATAAAAAAGATTGGGTTGAATTTATTATTGAAGATAATGGAGAAGGATTTCCAGAAGGAAAAATAAAAGGAGGTTATAAATCTATGGCAATGTCCATTTTTGAAAATAGAAGAAAACTAATAAGACAGAAATATAAAAAAGATTTTAAGTTCGAAATATTAAATTTAAATGATGAATACCCCAACCAAACTGGTGTAAGAATAACGATTAATATCCCAATTTTAAACAATGATTAAAGCTATAATTATAGACGACGAAACTGCTATGCAAGAAGTAAACAGCCAATTAATGTCTGAGTATTTCCCAAGCATTAAACTGGTTGGCACGGCAAACTGTATTAAATCTGGTATTGACTTAATCCAAAAAGAAAATCCTGATTTGGTTTTATTAGATATAGAATTAACTGATGGGTCTGGTTTTCAATTGTTACAAAAATTGCCTTCTTACGATTTTAAAGTCGTTTTTATAACGGCCTTTGATTCTTATGCCATTAAAGCCATAAAATTCAGTGCCATAGACTATATTTTAAAACCAGTAAACGAAATTGAATTTAAAGAAGCTATACAACGTGCTCTAGATTTAATTGAAAGTAAAGAGCATAAAGCATCGCAATTCAATATTTTAATGAATTCGTTTAAAAAAGAATTACAAAACAAAAAGCTGGTTTTACGCACTCAAAACTCAATGCACATAGTGGATATAAGTGATATTCATTTTTGTAAAAGCGATAATAGTTATACAACGTTTTATTTTAAAGATGGAGAAAAAATATTAGTTTCAAAAAGCCTAAAAGATTATGAAAGTTTACTGAAAGAGTACGGATTTTTTAGACCGCATCAGTCCTATTTAGTCAACTTAAATCACATTAAAAAAGTAGACAAAACGGATCATGGTTTTATTATTATGAAAAACAAAAAAGAAATCCCAATTTCAACACGCCAAAAGAAAAATCTTATCGATTTATTAGACCGCTTGTAATAGATTAATTTTAATCTCTCATTAGGAAATCGAAACTAGCATTACATACAACTACACCAATAAACCTTAACTGTTTACAATTTTAATTACCCTATACAAATCTGTTATTTTTCTTAAATTTTAGCGTTATTAATTACTATGATTCTCAAAAAAATCAAAATTAAATTTGCAAATACAGTTACAGAACTAGCGAATTCAAATTGAGCCTTAGCAGAATCAAATTCAGCTAAAAACCAACCATAATACTGTCGTAATTTTAAGTTACTAACAACAGATATTATGAAAACTTTACACTCAAAAAAAAGCTCTAAACATCTATTTAAGTTTCTGTTAGTATTAAGTATGCTAATTGCAATACCTCAATACTCAAATGGACAAATTTTAAAACGCCTAAAAAAGAAAGCAGAGGATAAGATAGAACGCGAAGCCGAGAAAAGAGCAGAAAATCGTATCAATAAAAAAATTGATAAAGAATTTGACAAAGCCGAGGGTGCTATAGATGGTAAAGACAAACAAAACACAGACAGTATTGCAAAGAAGAACGATTCTAAAACAACTACTAAAAAAAACGACAAGGCGGCTAACCCTAAAGAAAAGCTTCAAAACCCAACTGTAGTTTGGAGTAAATTTGACTTTGTCCCAGGCGATATTGTAATCTTTGAAGATAGTCCGAGTTTAAATGAAGAAAATGGTGAGTTTCCGAGTCGTTGGGATTTAATTAATGGCCAAGTAGAAATCGCGAATGTAGATGGAGAAACAGTTTTAATGTTTTTAGACGGTGGAGAAATAGTTCCTTATTTAAAATATGCATCAGAGGACTATTTACCTGAAGTATTTACGATTGAATTTGATTTTTACAAACCTGCAGGAGGAAATCGACTATCCTTTTATTTAACAGATCAAAAAAACCAAAGAGGCAAAAATGTGTATGATAATGCCCAAGAGTTTGATGTAACACCAATAAGAGTTGATGCACCTGAAGGCTCTGCAGTAATGCACTCAGGAAGAGATTCAGATTATTGCAAAAATGGATGCTGGACACATGTATCTATAGCATATACAAAAGGAAAATTAAAAGTGTATTTAGATGACACAAGACTAGTTAATATTCCTCACTATTCATTCAATCCTACTGGCTTTACCATGTATCCATACTTTGCTAGTGCAAAAGATAATGTCCCATTTTATGTTAAAAATGTACGTATTGCTAAAGGTGGCGTAAAATACTATGACAGCGTACTTTCTGAAGGAAAAATAATTGTAAACGGTATTAAATTCGACGTAAATAAGGCAACCTTACGACCAGAAAGCATGGGTCCTATTAATGAAATTTTTGAATTAATGCAAAAACAAAAGGACCTTAACTTTAGTGTAGAAGGCCATACCGACAGCGATGGTGGAGACGATTCAAACATGAAATTATCTATAGCTAGAGGAAAAGCTGTTATGGATAAATTAATAACCATGGGTATTGAAGAAAGCAGACTTAAATCTACTGGTTTTGGAGAATCTAAGCCATTAGATAACAATAGCACACCAGAAGGTAAAGCAAACAACAGACGTGTAGAATTTGTAAAATTTTAGTAACCATTAAATCCACAAATCATGAAAAAGTTTTTAGGATTAATAATAGTATCAAGTTTAATATTATCATTCAACGCATGTGATAATAATGACGATGAACAGACAGAACTAACTTTACAAGAACACTTAAGTGTTGGTGAATGGATGGTAACACACCTCCAAGAAGATAACAATAGTATGTATACAAATAGAGACCTAAACGAGGAAGACACTTATTTCATAACATTTACTGAGACCAGCTACTCTATGTATCAAACTGAGAATGGCGTAAGTACATATGAAGAAAATGGCAGTTATATAGTAGTAGATGATAACGTAATTACAACAATACACCCAAATTTAGGCGCAATGACTTTTGTAGCTCAACTAAATCAAGATGGTGACGAACTAGTTCTTACACAACCTTTGCAAATACTACTCGGATTGGTTGACGATGATATTCGTTATTGGGTATGGACTTTAGAACTAAATACTGAATAACGTGCATTCATTAACACACTAAAACTAATAAAATCATGCAAAAGTAGGATTACCAAAAACTGAAGATAAAGTCATAAATATATTAATAAACCTGAAAATTTTAATTAATAACCCAATCAACAAATCATGAAAAAATCAATCATTTTATTCGTCATTTTATTAAGTGGCTTAAGTATAACACTAAGTTCATGTAGCAGTGATGACGACTCAAAATCAGAACCACAACTTGCCACAGGAGCTTTTGAAATATATTTAGATGGCGTCCTTTACAAACAAGCAACCAACGCAGAAGTAGGTCTTATTAAGGATGCACAAGGTAACTATGTAAACACTGTTTCTATTGGTGTAGGTACCGAAACAGCTATAATGGTTTCAGGTTTTCCAACAACAATTGGTGACGACATTACGATGGATTCCGATAGTGACCCAGGAGTAAACATCTCTTCTGGAACAGACTATTATGGCACAGTCTCAGGCACATTAACACGTACATCTGCTAGTAAAATATCATTTCAGGGTACTTGTACCAAATTAATGGAAGCACAAGTTTATACCATAACTGGTTATGTAGAATCTACAGCTTGGGAAGTAATAGATTAATAAACTAGAGCTCTAATTATTATAAGACATGACGTTTATTGTTTAGGGCGAGCAGGAGTATATGCTTAAACTATAGTGGGCTATTAATCAATAATAGTATATGCTCCTGCTTTTTAACGTAATACAGCATCAACAAAAACAACAAATTAAGCTTGGAAATCATGAAAAAGTCACATCTATTAATTACCATATTTATCTTATTTATAGGTTTTACTAATGCTCAAAACGAAAAAATTAGTGGCAATTGGTTATTGACAAAAGTGGAACAAGGAGACAAAATTGATAACCCACTGTTTACTCAAAACTTTAAAGAAGATGGTAAAATGGAAGTTATGGGACAAGTATTAGGCACTTGGAAATACCATCCAGATAATCAACTCATCACAATGCAATCAACCGAGGTTAAAGAGTTTGATGGTAAATTTAAAATCATTTTAATCACTCCTAAAAAACTTCAACTACAACAAGGTAATGTTAAATTGTATTATGCTAAGATTAATTTAGCAGACTCTGAAAAAAATAATGCTTCACTAAATATTAAAGGAGAATGGACCTTAGAAAATGAATTAGATGAAACGCAATTACTAAAAATTGAACGTCCAGACACCTTCTTAATGAGCATAATTTATTCTGGTGGAGGATCCGCAGCCTATAAAGGAACGTGGATTTATAATCCCGAAGAAAAATCCATTTTATTTCTCGGCGGAACTAGTTTACTAAAAGGCTTTAGTACCGTAAAAACAATTACAGAAAATAAATTCATCTTAGAAAAAAATGGCAAAGAAATTATTGGTAAAAAAGAATCAACTGTAAAACCAATAGAACGTTTAACTTTTAATATTGAAGATTTCCCTGAAGAATCAACCGACACATCACCTTGGCAAGATTTTGATGCCTTACTAAACGAATTAAAAAACGTAAGCTATTTAAAATATAAGCAAAGTAAACTGATACCAAATACATCATCATTTACCTACAACACTTTGCTTTCTAAAATCGATGTGAATTCGGAAGAAAGAAGAATCAGTTTAGCCAATTTAAATATCACTAAAAAAGACACCATGCAATTTTCAGAGTGTGTTAAAGGAGATTTATACAATCAATATAACGACTTTTTTCCTCAAGAAGAATTAGGCCCTTTTAAACTAGTTTCAACCGAAACCATAAAGGTAGCAGCAGGCGAATTTAAATGCAAAATTTTTGAAGGTTTCGATGGTGATGCTAAAGTTAAATACTGGATGATAATAGACAAACCAGGCATCTATGCTAAAATAATCCGTGAAGATATTGGTCTTTTCGATAAAGTAGAATATTCAATAATTGAATTAGAAGAAATTAAAAAATAGTATCAAAATGAAAGCTTTATTTATATCCATAGCATTAGTAATAAGTGCTTCTGTCTTTTCTCAAAACCAAACGGAACAAACAAAAATTAAAGACTATTTAGATAGCACCCTACAAAACAAGAATACGTTACTAATTAGTAACGCTTTGCAAAACGTAACCGCATCAGACATCTATCAAAGTGAATTACTGTTTAGTACAAGTTATCAAGATGGACATAACATATTACAATTACGGTATTTTATTAAAACAGCAGATAAACTAATCGCTTTTAAAGACAGAAACGATTTGCTAGCCTCGAGTGCATTTATTAAAAGTTTAAATGCTAAAAAATTTAAATTAAAAACTGAAGATGATGGTGTTGCTTTTCAATCCTTATTAAAATTATTAGACAATGAACGTGGCTTAGGTTTTTTTATAGAAGATAATACCTGGTATTTTAATAGAGAAACAAGATTTGGGGAGACTATGGCCTATGTTGTTACAACAGCTAACAATGGACAAATCTCTACAATAGTTTATGAAAACGACTTAAAAAAGACGTTGCCTGAAACACTCTTACAATCTGGAGAAACAATAGACTTCACAGATTCCAGAGCTGTGATTTCAAAAAAAGATAGTGCCTTTATGCATCAGTATTTGTTAGATAACGTTAATTATGAATTTGAAATTACACCTTTAAATTTTTATTCGCTCAACACAATATCTACGCTTTCAATCAACAAATGCAACTTAAAAGTAACGGAAGGAGAAGAAGGTAACAGTTTTACGAATAATATACCATTTATGTTGATTTCTAACAATGGTGAGTATATAAAAACTTCGATTGATGGTCTTTTAGAAATGCCTATATTTTTAAATAGTCTTCAAAAAAAATACACACTAAAAACGGAAGATGATGCCAGACTTTTCCAATACGTATTAGATGATCTTTCACCTGTAAGTAAATTTGATATAGAACTAAAAACCTTTTATAAAAAAGACAATATGTGGTTTTTTGTTAGAGAAAAAAGATTTGATGATTTAAAGGGATTTATTGTTTTAATAGATAGCAAGAACAAGGTTAACCATATAGAATATACTACTATTTCTGAAGAAAGCATCATCCGATTAAAAATGAAAGATCCAAGTTTTAAAGTAGATTATAAATTTAAACTTGCACAACCCACTACAAATAAAGTTACTCTACAAAAAGGTGAAGGTCTAAACATAGAAGTTAGTTTTGATGAAGCTGTGGTAAACGCCTCAGGTTGTTGGATTCTAACACGAAGAGATGGTAGTGACTCAGGAACCTATGCTGGTAATAATCTTCATTCTCCTTATAAACATGACATAACAGGTATGTCGTTAGAAGGCAACCATCACGTTTTTGAATACTTTTTACTAAAAAATGAAACTATGAATGCAGAAGATGCTTTAAGTACAATAACCGTTGAAGTTGAAATAAAATAAAGCACCTGAATTTAGAAAAACAGAAATTATCAATTAAATAAAAATATTATGAAAACTACAGCAAAAATTTTATCGGCATTACTTATTTGTTTCGTATTTACATCTTGTGATGATGACCTCCTAGATGTAGATTTCGATACTACTGTAAAAGCAACCATAGTTGCAAACGTTGATCAAGGTCAAGAAACAGTAAATGAATATGTTGTTTTAAGCATAGACAACAATGACACACACGATTATTTAGATAACATTAAAGGTGTTAAAATCACAAAACTAACTTACAGAATTATCAGTTTTACAGGAAACGAAGAAGGGACTGTTGATGTTGATTTTTATGCAGACAACATCACTTTAAAAGACGTAGCATCATTTACTGTAAAAGACGCTTATGATGCAGGCACCATTTTCGAAGTCACAGATGTTAGTAAACTAAATGCTATGGCAGATTTGCTTAAAAGCAACAAAAGTGTAACGGTTGGTATTACTGGAAATACAGTTTCAAATGAAATTGGTATGAATTTCAATATTGAGGTTACTGCAGAATTAGAAGTTACGGCTAATCCATTATAATCTTTAAACTTAAACAAATGAAAAAGTTTAGCCTATTTATTCTTGCCTTCCTTATTTTAGGTTGCAATGACACTAAAAGCAATACGCTTACAGATGCTTCAGAAAATACAGAACAGCAAGACAACAAACTAAAACGCTACAAAGTAAAATCTGGTATCATAGAATATGAAATAACTATTACAGGAGACGTAATGGGAAGTAAAATTACAGGCAGTGGTACGGAACATATTTATTTTAAAGATTTTGGTGCGTTAGAATTAGTTGAAGAACAATCTACTCAAACTACGGAAACGAATGTATTTGGTAATACATCAACAAATACAACGAAAACACACACCATAAAAAAACTTGACAATGGAGATAGTTATAGTGTAGATTTTAAGCAGAAAAAAATCTATAAAACACAAGATCCTACCATGCAATTAACCAGAAAATTTCAACCTAACGCAGATGCAGGAGAAGCAGGAGAAGAAATGCTAAAAGCCCTTGGAGGAAAAAAATTAAGTAATGAAACCTATAAAGATTTCGACTGTGAGATATGGGAAATAATGGGAATTAAACAATGGATATATAAAGGTGTTACTTTAAAATCGGTTGGTACTTTAATGGGAATTAAAACAACAAAAGAAGCTACAAATATCAAATTAAATGTTGAAGTAGACAAAAGCCATTTTAAACTTCCAGATTACACTATTGTAGAACAAGAAAATTTATTTGGTGATGTAGAAATTGATTCTGATTTCGATGCCAACCTTGAAGACATAGATAAAGATTTAAACAAAATTAAAAATATGTCTTTTGAAGAATGGAAAAAACAGGCGACACTAAATGATGAGGAAATGGGAGAAATGAGTGAAACTGAGTTACGCGAAACTTACGACATGATTCAAAAAATGATTAATGAGAGGATAAACATCAATTAAAAACAGTCTTTCATAAACTGTGTTAGTTATAAAGCCTCAGATCAAATTATCGATCTGAGGTTTTATTATTCTTTTTAACTTCCACGAATTAACTTTTACTATAGTAGTAAAAAGCTAACTATTGCTTAAACTGATTTATTACAAAGAAGTTAAATCGTCGTTAGCATCAATTACGACTTCAATAGCATCGCAATTCTGTAGGTTTAATTCAATTTTCTGTCCGTAATCGTACTCATTAGACGCTATAATTACAATACTATTGCTAGTCATTTCAATCCAATCACTATCTAAAGTAACTGAAATATTCTGATCATACAATGTATTATAATCATCTTCTAAATCGTAGATTAGAAAATCGAAACTGTGCACTCCATTATTAGTTATCCTAATTTGGGGTAAATCATCCACACAACTTTGTGTTTCTGGTGTGGGAATTTCTGAGATATTATTATCATCAGTTAAATCTGTTGTACAATTTACTATAAGCAAAAGTACTAAGAGTAGTCTTACATTTTTCATAAGTAGGTAATTTTCAATTCTATTTGGGGCTGCAATATAGAAAAAAATTAATACCTAGTCGTCAAAATGAATCATTTATTCGATGAACGGTAAGATATATGTAATCGAATTAGCTTCTCAATTTTGCTATTAAAGCATCTTTAAAGTATTTATTTCTTGCTCAGTTAAGTGTTTCCAGTGACCACGAGGTATATCCTTCTTAGTTAAATGACCAATAGCCACGCAATCAATTCTTACAATATCATAGTTAAGGTTATCAAAGATGGTATGTAAAATAGTATTTCCTGTGTTTTTAATCTTAATTCCAACTTGGTTTTTAGATTCGTCTTTAATATAACTAATCTCCTCAACAGCAATTAATTTACCATCGACTTTAAAACCTTCTTGTATCTTTTTAAGATCTTCAAATTTTAAATTCTTATCCAATTCAACTTGAAACAAACGTGCTACACCATTTTTTGAATTGGTGAATTTTTGTACCACTTTGTCGTCATTTGTAAACAACAATAAACCTACTGAGTTTCTACCAAGACGACCTATGGGTTTTATATTAGCACTAGTTGCATTAGCTACTAAATCCATAACCGTTTTACCCTTGCTTTCCGCTGTAGTTGTAGCAAAACCTTTTGGCTTATTTAGTAAGACATAAACGCTTGGCTCTGGCATAATTCGTTGCCCATCAAACCTCACTTCATCAGTGCGCTTTACCTTATAACCCATTTCGGTTACCACCTTGCCATTAACGGTTACTAAACCTATAGCAATATTCTCATCGGCTTCACGACGCGAACAGATACCAGAATTACCTATGTATTTATTTAAACGCATCTCATCTGGATTAGATGACTTTTTTACAGCTTGAGTTTTCTTCTTTATAGGAGCGTTTCCTCTAGCATAACTTTTAGTCTTGCTATTTGCATTTCCTCTTCCGGTAATCTTTCCTTTTCCTTTGCTGTCTTGATTTCTGCTCATGTTGTAATTTTTCGCAAAGGTATAACAATAGTTCACATCTTCAACTTAAATATTAAAGTTGTTTGTTGTAGACACTTACAATACAGTTAAAATAACCTTAGCCTTATTTATATTCGGTTTAAAACAACTGAAATATCTATTAATAAGATAGAAAATACACCTGCTACAATTATAAATTTTAAGATATTATGAAGCGTAAGGTAATGGGTTTTATTACTCGATTTTAGTAAAATAATAAGATAAACAAGCAATAATACTATACTGAGATAAAAGTAATAATACATGTGGCCAATTTTAAAAAACGAAATTAATAAAACAGCCGAAATCATAGTTAATAAGCCTACAACAGTAAGCATTCGCTTAGATACTTTTTCACCATATACAACTGGCACAGTTCTGTAATTTAATGCTAAATCTCCTTTTATATTTTCTAAATCCTTGGTGAGTTCTCGCATTGAAATTAATAAAAACAAAAATATACCATGTGCAAAAACCACTTTTTCGAA